>JAABUS010000894.1_pt1 | contig 70859 bp, 48 predicted proteins | sample 5560161 | NCBI WGS metagenome assembly JAABUS01 (sample SAMN10711885, study PRJNA513376) | rock metagenome | isolation source: Antarctica rocks | place: Antarctica: Victoria Land, Trio Nunatak nord | collected 2016-01-04
AGGATATCGATTATTATCGTCGAATATATATTAACGAGTATATGATTCTAAGCGAAGTTCCGAATATAACGGATATTTATCGGGTTATTTAGAGTCGGGTTTATTTACTAATTATAAAGGCGCTATTAAATATATTTATATATTCGAAATAATTATTATATCGTTATATTTTCCCTCTATTAAGGCGGAATTTAATAAATAGGGTAATACTAGTTACTTTTAACTCCTATTATAAGGACCTACTCCGGATAATCCGTTATTATATTAATTATAATAAAGTGATACCGCTAGATTTACCCGTTAATATACCGAATATTAAATCCCGGTATAGTAAACTATTCGAGCGCTAATGATTATTAATTATCGACCGAAGTATAGTATATATTAGGAATATTAGAACGTACCCTTAAATATTATACCTATTATAGTATAATAGAGATTAGGTTAGACTTTCGGAGAAAGGTTTATATTTTTATTAATTTTAATTATTAATATTAGTCTAAAAAGAATTAGATTTAAACGTAATTAATTTTTACGCGTAGCGTAGTTTAAATTACTTATCGTAATATAGATAAATTATAGTAAAAGGTCGCCGCGATAATACGTTATTAATATCTTATTTAAAGTAAGTAGAATTAGTATAATAATATTACCTTTAACGACCTCTCCCTATTTTAATTATTATTAATCTCTTATATATATCTTTATATAGACTCTTTCCCCGCTCGGATTATATATATAGATAAAAGTATAGATTAAATTATATTAGAAGGCTCGATAGCCTAGTAAGAATTATAAAACCCTAATAATATCGCGATAGTAAATATTATATTTTATTTCTAGAATATTATTAACTTTTTTATAAATTAAAATTAATTCTACCCCCTATATATCGTTAGGGATACCGTATAGAATACGATATATTTAACGATACTACTCGTCGATATTAATATAAGAGAAACGTTATTAATTAGGGTTAGTATATAGATTCTTTAAAAGATTATTTATTTAAGATTTACTAGTTTTATTACTCGTAAATTAAAAATTAAAGTTATAGTCTTTACGACCCCTAAATAACTAATAGATAATCCGTTTATCTTTAGAAGTTAATAAATTATATATAGCCGATAACCGCTCCGAATTATTTTATTTAAATTAGTTATTTATTAATAACCTAGCGCCCTTTTATATTACCTTTAAATAAGTCTCCGTCTTTAGCGATAAAGACGTAGATATTATACTTATAAAGAAAAACTTATTATTAACCGTTATATTTTTATTATCTAGTTCGACCGTTTTTATATCCTATTATCGGCCGGCCCTATAAATAAATATAAGTTATAATTTCGTTAACTAGAGTAAGATACGTATATATCCTATAGCGGTATATTATATAGTAGGTTAATAACTTTAGTTATTATATCTTTAACTTTAGCCGTATTTAAATTTATATTTAAATCTATATCGGTAGGGGTTAAAGTATAAAGCCTATATTATATCGACTCTTATTTACTACTCGTATAATATAGTGAATTTATACGTAGGATTTACGCTTCGCCTTTCTTATTAGACTCTTTATTAGACTCCTCGTTAGACTCTTTATTTATATCCTCGTTTATATCCAAACGTATAATTTTCCGTCTATTTCTATATTCGGTTTAGCGATAGCGGGTCAGGCCTAAATAACTTTTAACGATAAAACTATATATATATATAAACTCTAGTATATTAATTAATTAAAATATATTAATATATTAGGTATTACTTATAATTACGATGAATACACGATTTTATAAATTTAATATATAACTTTAGGTATTTGGATACCAAGTTACTCTAAATTCGTAATAAAATCTAAATTAATAAATAATATAGATCTATAATAGAGACCGATAGAATTCGAACTAAATACTAGTTTATTAAATAAATATTAATCGTGACTCTATTATAATAGAAGTAGGAGGAGTATAAACTAAAGGTAAACGTAGTAGTATTAACTAGGCGATAATAAAATTAAGCGGAGAGATATTAAAAAGGGGACGAAAGGTATCCTTTTAAATATATAAAACTTTTATAATTAATTATTTAAGGGGGGGTAGATAAGGTTTAAAAGTAAATTAAAAATAATAATAAAAGTAATTTATAAATAATTAATATAACTTAAGATTTGGTTATTAAATATAAAATCGCCCTATAATATATAATTCTTTTTTACGGAATCTAGGTTAGGTAGTTAAGATAAAAGTAATTAAATATTTAATATAAAACCTACTCGACCCTTTATTTCTAAATTAATATATTATAATTATACCGTATCCTCGTCGTTATTTTTATTCTTAATTAATCGCCTACGACTAAAGTAACCCGATTAAATTATAACGGTATAACTCTCTTCCCTTTAAGATTAATAATATTTATAGCGAATATATTACGAGCCTATACTTTCTTCGTTATTATTACCTTTACTACGATACCGTCCTAAGGATTTATATATAATAACCGGTAAATAGAGAGAGTCTATTCTTATTTATCCTATTTAATTATTTAATAGTTTAGTCTATATAACTAGAAGCGTCGATAGGATTAATTAAAACTATTATTATTACTTTATATAGAGTATAGCCGGTGCCTAAGATATTTAATATATTAATAAGTACCTACGGGCGGAGCTCTTGATCCGCGATTTCGAAAGAAGTATTCGACTCGTTCTTAATATACTTTTTTTAGAATCTATTTATTAAACCTTAACGGATTCGATTATTTAAGTTATTATAGTATAGCTAAATAATTATAAAATAAAGAGAATATTTAATAATATATTAAGAGACTTTTAATAAAGATTTCTATAATAAACGAGTATATTTTTATATAGGAATTATAAAAGCGGTAGTTAAAAAAGAGTAAAAATATTTACGTATTAAGTAAACGACGTAATTATAGTATAATTTAAGAAAGTTAAAATCTTTTTTTCCTCCCGTTTTATTTTCCTAAGAATCTTATCTAGTTTTTTAGATCTTAGAATATCTTTAATAAAAAAGTTAATCCTCGTAAATAAATATATAGTCTTTTTTATTCTATTATTAAAATTAAGTATATCGCGAGTAAAATCGGTACCGAGCGACTATTAATTTATATTATTTTTTAATTCTCCTTAATATTTTAAAAGTAAAAGGAATATCGCGGCGAAGATAAATTATCGAGTTATAATCCTAAAGAACGAATTTCTTAATATAAGATATATATCTTTCTTTTTATTTTATATTTATTTTCGAAGTAACGTTTAAAGTTTATTAACGAGTTTCGAGGTAGAATTATCGAGTACTTTATAACGACCGAGTAAAAAATCGAAGAGTATATCTTTATATATATATTTAACGAGATTAAGGATATTATATCTAAACTATTTACTTTTCTTAATACGTCGTAGTATAAAGTTAATTATTTAACGGCCGAATATTAAGATTAAATTTTATAAATTAGGATAATTATTACCGTCCCTAGTATAAACCTTAAATTACGATTAAATTATAGAATTTTATTCGTAGTAAGGCCGTATAGATCTTTACTATTAAATTTAGGATCTTTAAGATAATAAACTATATCTTCGATATCGGTAAACTTAATAATAATAAATATACCGTTTATAATAAATAGTAAAAGAACTCTTATTTAATAATATATTTATATAGTTTAAATAACCCTCTATAATCCCTAAGTTATAAACTTTAGTAGATAGAATTCGTCGATAATTATTTATATAAATATAATAGTAGGGATAAGGTCTTTAGACTATTTTTATATAACCCTACTATTTAACCTATTAAATAATAGTATTACGTTTTTAATTTAGTTATATAAGATACTAAAAGATTAAACGATATACACGTTATAGGAACTAGGAGTTATCGAGATTATATATTACTTTATTTTCTTAATAACTACTCCTTTTTCTTTTTAAAGATCCGAGGAAAAAGACTTTATAAATTTTTTATTTTCGAATTAGGCGGGCGCCTAAGAATATTTAAATTATATTATATTAAATTCCTCCGCCGTTAAAAGATTACTAGTATCGTATTAATTATAAAGGACGCGAAAAAGAAACTTTATACTTATATAGGGCGTATATATCTTCGGTTATTAATTAAACTATACGGGAATAATTCCTTTTACTTTATATATAAAATAAAACCCCTTTTTAAGGATTAATTTAATAATATTAAATAAAGAATCGTAAGGATATTATTTAAAGAACTTTAGTAGACTTAAATAATAATTATTATTATTAGTAACACGATACTTTATCCACTCTTTAACGTCTAACGAGTAACGATATCGTTTAATAATTATATATACTTCGTAGAGAAGATTTTCGAAAAGGATAATACTAATGGCCTAAATTATCTATAAAGTTATTTAAAGTTAATAATTAATAGTTTAATTTAGCTCTAAGATAAGATATACCTTTCCGAGGTTTATATCGTTAGCGAGAGTATTACCGTTAAAGCCGTTTCTAGCCCGGACGTATATAATATAAATACTAAAGACCTAATACTAGGTAAAATAAATTTTTATATTAAATATTTTAATATACTATTAATCCTAATATTAATAAAGTCGAGGTTAAATAAACGGTAATACGATTCCTATATATCGAGTTTATATATATATACGTATTCTTTATTATTAAGCTGCGCTTTAATATCGAGAAAAAAATTAATAAAAATTACTACGAATACGGCGAAATATATAAACTTATAGTTTTTATTAACTTTATTTCTTACCTGGCCTTTTTTTATCTTTTAAATATAATTATATCTCCTCGCTAATCTTTCCCTTAATAAACTTATTCTTTATATATTTATTATCTCTCCTTTCTTTATTATTTATTTAAGATTACCCGTTTTTTCTTACGTAATAAATATACCTCCGGTAGGATAATTATATCGTTATTAATTTATATTTAATTTAAAGGTTATTTACGTTTATACTCTTTTATCTCCGGCTTCGCGATATATATTACTAAAATTACTAGATTAGCCCGTAGCGGCGGGAGTATAAAAAGTTAATATAAAATAAAAGGCGGGGCGATTAAATAAAAGTAATTAAAAGAAAAAAGTAAATTATTAAAACGGAAAAAGAAATATTATAAATATTAAAGAATTTATTACTACGAAGACCAAATATAAATTATAAACTTTACGAGTTTTAAGGAAAGAATAAATATTTAGTTTAATAAATATTTTAACTCGGTTTTATCCTTTATAATACCGAGATTTAAGGATTTCTATTAACCGGCGAGTAATTAAAAGTACTAATAAAATATAATTAAAATATATTTTATAAAGTCGGTTATTTTTTAAATTTATAATTTACTCTTTAATTAAGATTTGAATAAAGATTAAATAATTAATAAACTCGAATATAATATTATTACCTAGAAGTCGCGTGGGATTAACTTTAATAAATCTTTAAATTATATATTTAAAGGCCTCGCCCCTTTAGTAGCCTACCTTTAATAATTAATATATTAAGTTTCTCTTTAAATATAATATAAAGGACCGGCGTTAAGGTACTAGATATTATATAACGGGAAAATTAAAATATTAAAGATTAATTAAATATAAAGAATTAAGCGGGCGTAAAGAAAAATATAAATATCTCTTCTTTAAAATAAAGTATATTATTATTATTAAGTTTTATAATATTAGGAGTATACTCTTTTCCCGAGACGGTATTATCTAAGAGTATCGCGAATAATAATAAAAAATTCTTCGTAGCGAAGGTAGAAATAATATATTTATTAATATATATTTTAAGATTTATAATTTCTAGCTAAATTTATTTTAACCTAAAATATTCTATAATATATCTTAACGTTATACGATATAAAGATATTATTTATATATAAAGCGGTAGTAATAAAGATTTAAATAAAGTATTATCTCTATTATAAAAGTAAAGCGATCGATAAAGGATTAATAGTTAAAGATAAAATAAAGGTAATAAGAAGAGAGAAATCTAATAATCTAAATTAAATTAAATTTCTAATTTAAATTATCTTTTTTTAAAATCTATAATAAGTCGATTTAGAATGAATTTTAAGAATTTATTTTATAATAACCCTTTTACCGGGGATTTAAAAGGAAGAGAGATATTAAATTAAAATCATTTTACCTATAAAATACTATAATAAATATAAGATAGAGTAGTATATATTAAGATAAACCGGGTTAAATATTTTATTATATAAAGTATTAAAGATACGCCGAGAGTTTATTAATATAAAGTAATTACTTACCTCTAGCGATAACCCTATATAGTATTATATTTAATTACGTAAAACCTAAAGCTCCCGTTTAATTATAAAAATATAATATTACTAACCTCTTTATACTTTATTTTTATTCTTAACTAAACCGCCTATATAAATAGGCTTTATAATATTATAATAAATATTATTTATAATAATTATCTTTATAGAGCCTTCTCTAAAAGTAAAACTCTTAGATTAATAACTCTTAAAATCCGTTCTTTTTATTTAAATATAGGTTTTAACGAATTTTTTATTTTATCCCCTTACTTCTTTCTTTATACTAGGGGAAAGACCGGTCTTTAAGGTAATAATTCGGATATAATAAATATTTACGCGACTTTAATAAAGGCGAAAATTACGTAGATATATATCTTTCCGTTAAAAGTAAAGCGCGGGCTTAAAATTAAAAGAAATAACTTAAATATAATTATAAAATAAATAAATAAAAGCTTATTAAGTTAATAAAGTTATAACGCTCGCGGGGAAAATATTTATATATTATAATAAATACTCGCCGACCGCGCTAATCGGTATATTAAATAGAATCCTCGGGTAGATTATTTAATAGGGAGGATACGGGACTCGAGGCGGCGATATAATAATAATAAAAAGAATCGCGGCCTAATAAATAAGCGTAATAGTATAAAGGAAGTAGTATTATAGAGCGGCGTAGATTTATCGTATAAATACGAGGGAGACTAGTCGAAATAAATAAAAAAAGTTACTTTATTAAATATATTAAATAAATAGAAGTAATCGTATAGGATAAAGATAAAGTTTAGAAAGTTAGAGGTAGGAAGAGAAGTAATTTATTAATAATTAATATAATTTAAGATTCTAGCTCTCGAGTATAATATCGGTTTTTAAATTTAAATAATACTATTATAGATTTAATTTAGGTATTTAATATAAAAGTAATTTACCCCCTAATTTAAAATATACCCGATATTTATTTTTTAACGAAATTATTAAAATTATCTCTTAATTATTATCCGGTATATTCTTATCGTCTTCCGTTCCCTTTAAACCGTCGAGGTCTACTGTATACTCTACGATATTAAAGATACCCGTAATAAATATATTACGAGCCTTCGCCTTCTTTAATATAACTATCTCTACTACGATACCGGCTACGGGATTTATATAAAATAATTAATAAACGGCGATAAGATATTATTACCTTATCTTATAAATTTATTTAATTATTTAATCTTTATCGTTAAGTTTACCGATAAGTTTTATAAAAACTATTATTATTAATTTATATAGAGTAAAGCGGGTATTTAAGGTACTTAATACTTTAATAAATATTTACGGACGGAGTGTTATGATTATTAATACCTTGGTATAAGATAGTAGATTATTCGTACCACTAGATAGAAGAAATAATATATAATACACTGAGACTAAATCTTAATTACTATTTTATTTCGTTGATACTATAATTCTTGCGTATCTTGTTTCGTTAATACTATATTCTTACTATTTAGTAGCAACGGCTTAGTCGAATTTTATATATAAATAAAAAGAGATTAGTTACTAGCCCCTAAAGTACTAACTATAAAGTACTAAATCCTCTATTAATATCTCGAAGATATAATTATTATCCGTACTATTATTCCCTTGTATAGGTCGAATTATTTTAAAGGATTATAAATTAATTATAATTCGTCCTTATATTTATTATTAGTTATAATATTAGTACTAACCCTTTAACCGTTAATATTCTACGACGACGAACGAAGCGAGCCGCTTCGTTTTCGTCTTAACTTTTATATATAGTAACGGTGTTTCTTTACGCTAGCTACGCCTACCCTAAATCCTAATAATCGAGTTATTACACTAGGTTTCTATAGTTATATAAATCGGTTTATAAGCGCGCTTTATAAGTCCAAAGGAATATCTATACCCCGGTTATAAAAAGTACTCTATATTTCGGCCGTAAACGCAGGGAACGATTTATATTAAATTAAAATATCGCCGCCGTCTATACCGTATATTATTATTTTCGTTTATATAGAAAATCCTTACCTTTTCTTAAAGATCTCGGTCTAATTATAATTAATTATTAGGAAAGTTAAATCGCGCCGGAATTACGGAGTTAAGAACGGAGTTTACTTTTCTTATAATCTAAAATTTATATTTACCTAAAAGCGGAGAAGCGGTATTTACCTTATTAAGAATTATAACGAAATCGATAAGTTTTCCCCGCGTTAAAGTAGGAATCTTAAAAATTTCTTTTTAATCTCTTACTTCTTACCTTTTACTTCGTTATTTCTAATTTATATAATCGAGGTTTAAATCTTTAACTTTATATAAATAAGTTTTCGAACTATATACCGGTAAAAGATTTTTATAAATATACGTAATTTATCCTATTTTCTCTACCTATAAACTACGCGGAGGTAAAGAAACCGTTTTTATTAAATTTTATTATCTCTCTAGCGTTTTAATTACTTATATTTTCGAAAAGATATTTCGAGTAGTATAGTAAAAATATTAATAAATTAATTTAAGAAGTAGTTCTTTTTATTATCGACTAGTACGATCCTCTATTAGACGTATTAAGAGGTAGCGAGTTATTCGTAAAAAGAGAACGTTCTACCTTTATTAATATTTAAGAAGAAGAAAGTTTTATAGAAGAAAACTCTTTTATATTTTTAATTTCCTAAACGTACCCTTTTTTAATTACGGAAGTATTAGCGGCTTTCGTTAAGAGTGTTAAATATTATACCGATTCGGCGTACTTTAACGATTAGAAAGAAAGAAATAAGGAGATTTTAAATCTTTAATTATCTTATTCTTAGAGAAGGGTTAAGGACCGGATTTTAATTATTTTTATTCTTTCTCTTTTAACTACGTTTTTTTCTTTAGTTTCTAGTCTAACTGAATTTATAGTTTAGTTAACTCCGAGAAAATTAATACTTTAATTCCTCTTATAAGAATTAATTTTCACTACGGACGACATTATACGAAGGATTTTTTTTAATTAAACCGAGAATATAGTTAATAATAATAGGGGCTAGTCTAACTCCTTAAAATAAAACTAAAGAGATTTTAATAATTTTAAAGGAAACTAATTTACTTTATTTAATCTTTAATCTTAATAGGAATAAAAAATCGTAGGCTAGCCGCGAATACCGCCTCCGCTAATAAAAATCGATTTAAATTTATATAATATTATAATCTAGGCTATACGATTTACCGTACTAGATATTATTAAAGTTATTTTATAAAATTAGAGTTAAGTTTTTAGAGGGCCTCTAGGACCTACTAAATTATAAAAATTAACTAATAAAGACGGGTACACTTAATAAATATAATAATAAACTAGGTATTTTCGTACCGGCGAATTATATTTCTTTTATTTAAATTACCTAAAGTTATAAAGCGCCGGTGATATCGTCCTTAATCTTAAAGAGTTAATATTTAAAGAGGTTTATACCTTTTATAATAAAGTTTAAGATTTCGTTATAATAAAAAGTGAAGATATAGTAAAAAGGAATTTAAATAATTACTTCCGCGGTACCGCTATAAATTAGTGGCTCAAAATCCTTTCCTAAGATAAGAAAGATATAATAATATAACTACCGAATAATTTATAGCGCCAAATTATTAGACTATAAAATTACTTTAAAATTATAATATTTATAGCTTTGGAAGAGTTTAGTCGTTAGTTATATATATCGAAGGATACGACCGAACGAAGTGATTTATTTATCTACGTTTAGAATATAATTAAATACGCCGTTTAAGCCGGTATTACCGAAGAGTATATATAAATTATATAGGTATAGAATTACCTCGATATTAATTTCTAGGTTACTATCCCTCCTCTAACGAACGATACTTCGATTAAATAATTTATCGAATAGCTTAAGAGTAGGAAGGAGATATAATATAAAATATAAATTTAAAAGAATAAAAAAGACTATAAGGATCATCGAAAGAAAATTAGGGAGCGAGAAAAGAATCGCGATATAAAAAAGAATAAATAACTACTTAGGGATAAATAATCGTTATAACGATAAAATAAATACTATAATTTAATATCTTATCGGTCTTAGTAATAATATCGACTTTTTTAGTCTTAAGATTTTTAAATACTTTAAGGTCCTTAGTCTTAAGGTTTTTAAAAATAGAGACTATTTACTATAAAACCGAATCCTTATAATTCTTATTCTTTTCTATATTAATAGATGACTAGGCCTTCTTTCTCTTATATTAATATTTACGATTAACCGGTTTACTTTTAAAATCGGTAGACTATATTTTAAATATAATAATAGTAATAATTATAGTAAATTTAAAAGCCTCCCCCGTAAGAATCTTTAAAAAACGCTCTACTATTATTAAAATAACTATTTATAATTACCGCCGGAAACGCTTAACTTAACTAAAATTTATTCGTTAAGAATCGGGGCTACGGGAACTAGAGCTATAATAACTAAAGTTATAAAAACCGTAGAATACACTTATACTACCCACCGAAACCGTATAATACTTTTAATAATCAAATATAAATATAGCCTATTTACTTTAATAAGCTATATAATAATCTTAATAATAAGAATACGAATTACGGTATTTTCTTTAGATTTATTAATAACTATTTCGGCTCTCCCGAAACTCCGCCGATAAATTATTATAATTATTATATAAACGCCGATAAGAGTTATTATAATACTAAGGAGAGTATTATAAACGAAGAGTAAAGCGTTAATAAAAAGATTAATATTAGGTTCGTTTTAATTACGTATTATATTTCTACGGGGAAAATGAGTTAACGTTTTATTTATAAAAATTATAAATCTAACTTCCCGTCGAATAATCTATTATATATATACTTAAAAGAAAGGAAATATATACGCTCGATTAATATTTAGAAGGTAATTAATCCTGCTCTTATAAAATTTAAAAATACCGAGTTAAATATTACTCCGAAGATTTTAGTCCTAAAGATTATAATAATACCGAAGTCGATAACTCCTAAATCTTCCCCTCGATAAAAGAGTAGATTAATAATCGAATCTATTACTCCGCCTTTATTAATTAACGGGATAATATTCTATATATAATATTATTTTATTAATTAAATAGGCCTTGCCCTAGATACTATTCGAGAATTAAGATATTTTGATACTGGGTATCCGATAAATATAATTAATAAAGTATTTATTATATAACGAATCCCCGGTCTTTAGTTATAAATTTATAATAAAATTATTACCTTAAAAGATATCGGCTCGAACCGTTATTTAATTATAAAATAAACTTTAATTATATTCTATATAGACGGAAAAACGAAGGATAATATAAAAATAATAGTTAAAATCATTAGGGACTTCTATATTATCGATAACCTTAAAGTTAATATATTTATCGGTATAAATATCCTAGGTTAAGAGAAGGCCGTTATCGACCTTTTTAATAATTAAATAATTTTAGGTAATTACGAAGATATTACGATCCCTATTTAATCTATAACTAGGGATAATATAAAAATCCGATATATTATATAATTAAAGCGCCGCTAAATAGTTCTAATACGAACTATATTAACGGTAATAATCTCGCTAAAAGGGAAATTAAAATTACTAGACCGAGACTTCTTATTCGAATTATAAATAAAAGAAGTTTATATTTACTTTATAAACTTAATAATTAACTTTATTAATATTCGTAACGAGGGGAATATACCTCTTATTATTCCTCGCCGCTAACGAATAAAATTAATTATAGAATACGAGGTAAAAGAAGTATACTTTATTAATTTAAATAACTATTCCCTTACGGCGAAAATTTATAAAGACGATATAATCGTATTATACTTTATTAATCTTTATAATCCGAGGTTAATCTTAAGGCTTAAGGTCGATCCTTTTATAAAAACGAAACTACCGAATAGAATTACGATCTACGGTAACGACTCCGATATTACCGCGATTAAAGAGATTATAAAGTAATACCCTCGTATTTAGGAAAATATAGGAGATATAATCGATTTACCCGAATCCGAGTAATTATCGATTTCGTTTATTATAGACTAATAATCGTTTAATACGAAATTTAATTATAAGGTCTACCTATTAAACCCCGATATAAAAGTTTTAATAGACGAGAAATTCGATAAAATATATTAATAAAAGAAAATATCGTAATTTATCGAGCCTTCCTTATTCGCTTTTCTTATCTTCGTTATATAGCGGATAGTATATAAAGGCCCCGAGAGAACGCCGGTACGGAAGAGTAAAGTTATAATCGATATTTATAATTTAAATAAAATTATTATCTTTAATAACTACCCTCTTCCGCTTTAGAGTAATATTATTTCGTTAGTATAAAAGTATATTTATATAAGTATTATTAATTATAGTAGATAATTCTATCTATTTTTAATTAAGATAGATAATCGTTATAAATTTATAATAATTTTTTACCGTGGTTCGGAGTATTATAATATCGCAGTAATAAGATAAAAAGATTTAGTTCCGTATATTTAATATAAAATAAATACTTTTCTTCGCCCGTATAAAGTATTCGCGAGATATTACATCGATAATATCGTAATTTTCTTACGGTCTTATTCCGAGTATATCGAATATCTTATAATTATTTTCGCTTTATTCGTAGGCCTTAAGATTTTACTCGAGTTTAAGAAATTCTTTTTAATTTACCCCTCGGTCACGCTTCTAGGTTAAAAAGTAGATAAATTAGATTTAACTATTATTAAAGAAAGAATTACGGTAATTAAGAAACTCCGTTTCCTAAATATACTATAAACTTTAGAAATATATATCGGAATAATAAATTAATTACGAAATAATATTAGATACTTCGTTTAGATTATTAAACTACTTTAACGCCGAAAAATCTAACTTTTAAAGAGCTCGCCGTCTTAAGGCGGGAATATATAAAAGATTTATTCTAAAAAAACTCACTTCGTATTTATAAAAAAAGAATTAATTTCTTTTAAATTACTCTAGAAGGTATTTATATTTAAAATTTATTTATATTATCGGGATCTAGCTCGTTAATTATATATTAATATAAATATATTAAAATCGTACGGAATTAGCGCTATAATATACTATATTATAAAAGATCCTTAAGGTAATAATTTCCCCCGTATTAATATATAATTAATTTTATTCCTATCTAAATTATTTAATCCTACGGAGTCGCGTTACTAGTCTACGGAATTAAAAGTAATAGGCTTAATTTAAATATTAAAAAAAATCCTATATTTACTCGTCTAAATCCCGATAAAGAAAGTTATTATTTTTATTAACTACTCGGTAACTATTAATATTACCCGATAAATAATATTATTATCGTTCTTTTTTAATAGGATAAACCTACGGTTAATACGAGCTTCCTAATATATATTATAATACGATCTCGATATTCGTTAATATCTTAGAAAGTAAAATATCGTACTAGATACTTTATCTCGCCTTCTTAATAAGAAAGAATATTTTAATATTAAAGGTCCCGGTATTCTAAATAATATCTTCGCTTTTTATTTTACTTTAGTTAAAATATTTTCTAAATACCGCCTTAAATTATAAAAGGCGTATTCTAAAGATAAGAAATAATTAAAGGTAATAACTTTCTTTATAAATAAAAAGAATAAATTTAAGAAGAAAGCCCTAAGGTCTACGGATAATATCGATATAATTAATATTAATATTCCTTTCCTTCTTAGAGACGTATTAGTGTGGTATAAAGACGACTATATTAATAAAGAACGCCTATATATCTTAAAATTAATAAAATAGAATATTTTCGAACTCGTATATAATAAGCGAAATTATATAGGATTTTATAGAATATATAAAAATATCGCCGATAGTTATTATATACGGTATTTGACTCGAAGATTTAAATACTATATTTTATATTACCCTTAATATCAACTTAATTAAATAAAAAGATATATATTATACGATATTTTAAAACTAATCTTAACAGAGCCAAAAATCTATTATTACGTTATTATCGATTTCGTTATAACGCTCTTTATATTTATAAACGGATATAATTATCTAATAATTATTATTTATAAGTTCTCGAAAGTAGTTACTACGACTTTAAGGAAAGATATATTTAACGCCGAAGAATAAATAAATACGCTACTTCTCGCTTTTACCGATTAAGAAATTCCAAAGGCGATTATTTCTAATAGAGACCTTAAGTTTCTTTTAGGTTTATAAAAAATAATTTTCAAAATATTAAAAACTAAATTAATAATCTCTACTACTTATTATCTTTAATCTAACGGCTAGTCGGAACGGACAAATTAGACTATAGAAATAATATTATAATTTTATTTAATATACTACCCTAATAGCCTATAGGACAAATTTATAATTATTTTATAATTTATTATAAATAATTCTTTAAACTTAGCGACGATACTTTTATTAAATAAAATTATCTATAGTATAAAACTTAATAATGGAATTTTAGTTTAAAATATAATAGGAAGAATAAATCTTATTAATACTAAAATAATTAACCGGAAGGAAATTATTAACGCGATTTTATTCGCGGCGATTAATACTAAATTTCGGTATAATAATAAATATATACTCTTAATAATATAAGAAGGGGATATAGCTTTTTTAAAATTATATAAAAATTATAAAATCCCGGGTTTAAAGAATTATAAATTTTTAAACTAAAGAACTAGCCCGTTTAAAATTCTAAAACGAATTAATAATTTAATTTATAAATTAAAGTTACCGCCGATAATAAATATTTACCCCGTTATTTTAATCGCCGCCTTAGAACTTACTCCGTTAAAAGAGGATCTATATAACCGTCTTTAAGAGGTCGGGTAGGCTATTATTCTCGATAATAATAATAAAGGTATAAATAATTACTTTAAAATAAAATATATTTTAGATAAAAGAATAAAAAAGTTTCTAAAACGAGGAAAGAAGTTAATAATATAATATTTAATTAAATAAAAGGGCTAGGGGCCCTACTAGAATATATAATATAATAAATAAGATCTTAAAAATATAGAAGGCGTAATTAGCGATTATAATAAAAAATCGCTATAAATTACGTAAATAGTTTAAGGGATAGTATTACTTTATTTATTTATTAATTTTATTTTTATTTTCGCTTCTTTACGCGACGATAACTTTATTATTTAGTAATAACGAATTTCTTAATAACCCCGTTATATTAATATAGTATTTCTAGCTAACTTAAATATTAATAAATTATTTTCCTCGCTCGAATTAATAAATACTACCGTTATCGTAGTATTTAGCTATAGTATCTTAGGTATTAAATAATATTAATATATCTTTCCTCTCTTAATTTAAATATTATTAATTTATTTATATCGCTCGCCCCGATCGGGTATAATACGATATTTTCGTTTTAATAAATCTTTAATCACGATATAACTAAATTATATTCGGGAAAGGTTTTAAAAATACCGATTAAAGTAACCCTAAAGAGTAATAAAATAAAGATAAAGAAGATAACGAAGATAACTAAAACTAAAATAACTAAAATAACGAATAAAAACGATAATAAAAAGTCCGGCGCTTTTATTTCTAAATAAAGCGATAAAATCGACGACGAGTAAATTATTAAAACCGAAATCGATAATCGAGTCGATAGCGAAGAGGTTAAGGACTTACCGTATAATAAACCCGTATATAATATAACGGAAGATAAAGACACCTAGCCGTTAACGGGTAGAAATCTTTCTTTATTATAAACCGGGTTAATTATTTAATACGATAAAATTTCTTTAAATATACGATTTAAGAACTAGTTAAAGATATTTAATTTAAGAAATAACTTATAACCTAAATAAATAAATAACGGGTAACTAGCTACGATACGATTAATAAAAAATAATAATATAAAATACGCGATTATTTTTAATTACGCGTAATTGCACGGGGATAAAGGGAATTCATTATAGAAACTAAATTAATCAATTTTAATAAAAGGGGGGAAATATAACCGATATATCTTTATAAAAGGATATAATTATCTCTCGGCGGACGAGATAACGAGAGTAAAAAAACTCTCGACGCCGTCGAAAAAATCATATAAAAAAGACCCGAAGGTAACGAAGATTATAATTTTAAAGAAATTCTTAACGTAGGAGAAGTCGATATCTAAGAAATTTAATAAAGATAACGAAAACGATAAAAGCGAATCCGAACTAAAAAAGGAGCTTTCAGTTATAAAAAAGTTTTTAAAGAAATTAATAACGAAGTTATTCCTACCGAAAAAGTCGACTTTAAAAATAGTCTTCTTTATAATCGATAATAACGATTTTTAATTAATTAATATAAAGTCACCTAGTATTAAGGCGTAGGAACGTTAAAAGAAATATATTAAAATTATATAAATATCCGACGACCTAATTATATAACTAGAAGAGTTAGATAGGACTAGGGAAATATTTAAAATAAAAATCGCTACCGAAACTAAAACCGTAAATTTTTTAAAGCGAAAGACTACAGTTACTTTATCTACGCCTACGAAGAAACGGGCGAGTAAGAAAAGTACGATACCTACGGCCACGGAATAATAAATTAAAATCGGTAATAAAGATTTTTTAATTATACTTTAAATTACGTCTTAGACTTCGCCTTTCTTTATAACCGAGACTTTTTAATAAGTTATTTCTTCTTCTACCGTATTTAAAAGCTCTAAGAAAGAGAGAGTAAAGCGCGTAACTAAGAAAATTAAATAGGATAAAATAGAATATTAATTTAAATACGAAAAAAACCTCTTTAATATAAATAATAACGGATATTTCTAGGGTAGCTAGTAAATCCAAGTTAATTATATTAACGACCGCGCCGTCTTTAACGAAGAATAATTCTACGTTATTATAAATTTATAAATATACTAGCCCCACTATAAGCGAAAAAGATAAAATAAAATAAATTTTCTTACCTAATACTACGGGAGCGAACGTAATTAATTTAGGAATAAAGCGCTCGAAGAAAATAAAACCTAATAAATAAACTAAGTTATTAAGAATAGAAGGGGAGATTAAAGATATTTCTATATTATTAAAGAATTTAAATAATAATACTAAAGCGGAATCCTTAATCGAGATTACTAAAAAGGTATTCGCTAAATCCGAAACCCGTATAAACGCGTTAATAGCCAGAAATAATCTACTAGAAAATAATAATACTATTTTATATAACTACGTGGATTTCTTAAAAGGCCTTATTATTAAAGTTAATAATAAAATAGTCCGCGTTTTATTAATCCTAGAAATCTTTTATACTACTTTTATTTAATACCGTACCCGCCTCTTAGGTTAGTACAGGGTCGATTATTTATTACGAGGTTTTTTCGATTCTATAAAAATCGAAATACCTAAAGAGTAATTAGTTAGAAATAAATAAATAAAATTAATCTAAAGAGTTAAAAATATTAATAGTATTAAAGACTTCGCTAATAATCTCTTAATTAATATTAATATAAGTATAAACTCGTTAATTAAGAGATATCCGGCTTTAGAACGAGTACGTAATCGAGAGAAATTTAAATAGTAGATAACTACCGATATTATACTAAACGGCAAACTTATTAAAGAGAGCGATAAACTATATAACTAATTCGGTACAGCCGTACAGACTACTTTAGATTATAACGATCGCGCCGTTATTAAAGATATTACCGATAATAAGGCCGCGCAAACTACTACGACTATTGTCGGTCATAACGAACGCCCTATTACCGACGTCTTAACTACCGACAACTAGGAACCCTAACTGGTTCCGAATCCGGGAATCGAACCCGGGGTTATCCGGTGAAAGCGGACGATATTAACCTCTACACGTAAATACGTCAAAGGTTACGGATACTCCTCTATCTAATATCTATAACCCAACGGCCAATCTCCGTCTCGACGACTTTAGGCAAAAACGTCGTCGTCTTCCTATTAATACGGTACGTTTATAGTAGTTCTAAGTCGAGGTAATAGAGAATGGACTATACTAACGATTATAGTGTTTATTCTCGTTCATACTTTTACTTCGAGGTCTCGAGGATATAAGGCCTTTACCTATAAAAGTAACTATTATAATTACTAATACCTTAGTATAAGATAGTAGATTATTCGTATCGCTAGATAGAAGAAACAATATATAATACACTAAGATTAAATCTTAACCACTATTTTATTTCGTTGATACTATAATTCTTGCGTATTTTGTTTCGTTGATACTATATTCTTACCACGGAGCGCCTAATCTAGGACTACGAAAAAGTTATTCGGATTACTATTAATATACTCTTCTTAAAATTTATTAATAAGAGCCTCGCGGATAATTTTATTAAGGCGTTAATAATAGAGCCGGGCGGTTATAAAATAAATTAAATATTTAATAATATATTAAGAGGCTTTTAATATAGATTTCTAGAATAATCGAGGGTAATTTTATATAAAGAAAAATTAAAACTATAATTAAAAGAGAGTAATAAAATTTACGTATTATATAAAAAACGTAACCGAAATATATTTTAAAAAGATTAATATCTTTCTTTATTTACGGATCGTTTTCGTAAAGATTATATTTAATACTTTATACTTCGGAAACTCTTTAATAAAAGGGTTAATTATTAAAAATAAATATATACTCTCCCTTATATCGTTATCGGGGGTAAATATATTACGAGTATATTCGTCGACGAGGAATCGTTAATTTATATTCTCTTCCGAGCCTATTTAATATTATAATAACTAAGGGATCGTGGCGGTTATAAATAATTATTAAATTATAATTTTAAGGAACGACTAGTTAATTTTAAAGAGTATATTATTATTCTTTATTTTTATTTACTTTTAAAGTAATTTTTAAATATTACCGGCGAATTTTAAAGTAAAATCCTCGAGTATTTTACGACGGCTTTATAAAAATTTAATATTTACGTCGTTATATATTAATTTAGAGAGATTAAAGATATCTTTTCTAAATTATTTAGTTTTCTTAATACGTTATAAAGTAAAATTAATTATACGAAGGCCGAATATTAAGATTAAATCTTATATACGAGATTCTTATTTATCGTTTATAATATAGTCTTTAGATTTCTTATTATAATCTAGAACCTCGTTTATTATAAAGTCGTATTAATCTTCGTTATTAATTTTAGGATCTTTTAGATATCGAATAACGCCTTTAATATTATTAGGCCCTATTATAATAAATATATTATTTATCGCGAGGAGGGCTAGTATTCCGGTCCGAAAGTATTTTTATATAATTTAAATATCCGTTTATAACCCTTAAATTATTAATTTTATTAAATAAAACTCGTCTATTATTATCTACCTAAATATAATAGCGGGGATAAAAGTTTTAATTTATTTTTATATAATTTTACTCTCTAGCCTATTAAACGGTAATTCTTTATTTTTAATTTAAATATATTCGATATTAAAAGGCCGAGTAATATATATTTAATAGGATTTAAAAGTAGTTAAAATTATATATTACTCCGCTCTCTCGACGGCCTCTCTTTTTCTTTTTTAAATATTTAGGCGGAGAGGCCCCCCTTCGAAATATTAGTTTTTATAATCGGCGAACTATTAAAGATAAGTAAATTATATCGCGTTAATATCCTCCGCCGTTAAAAGATTACTAGTATCGTATTAATTATAAAAGATAATAAAGCGAAGCCTTACTCCTTCGTTAAATACGTATATTTTAAACTATTAATTATATTATACAGGAAAGATAACTTTAGTTATAAAATATAAATAAAACCCCTTTTTAGGGATTATTTTTATAATATCGGACGAAGGATTATATAGATATTACGCGAAGAATCTTAATAGATTTAAATACGTCCCGTTATTATCGACGGCGCGATATTATAACTACTCCTTCGGGTTTAACGAGCGACGATAATATTTAACTACGTTATATACTTAATAAAGAAGACTTTCGAAAAGAGAGATATTAATAATTTAAATTATCTACGAAGTTATTTAAAATTAATAATTAATAATCTAATTTAATTCTAAGATAAAATATATCTTTCCGAGTTTTATACCGTTAGCGAGAATATTACCGTTAAAGCCGTTTCTAGTTTAGAAGTATATAATATAAATACTAAAGACCTAGTATTAAGTAAAACTATATCTTATACCGGGTATTTTAATATATTAATTAATTCTTATATCGGTAACTTTAAAATTTATTAAGTAGTAATAAGATTCCTATAAATTAAAATTAACTATATATTCGTACTCTTTATTATTAAGCTGCGCTTTAATATTAAGAAAAAAATTAATAAAAGTTATTACGAAGGCGGCGAAGTATATAAATTTATAATTTTTATTAATTTATATTTTCGCCTAGTTCCTCGTTATCTTAAAATTAATAGTCCGTTTTAATATTAATCGGTTTTTTTTTATTACTAGTCTATCCTTCTTATTTATCTTCCTTTAACTTTTTAGATATAGATAATTTTAATAACTAGTCGTTTTTATAATTATTATTTTTATTATTTAATACTATTTTTCGAAGTCGCCTCTATCGTTTTCGCCTCTAGGTTATATATAGATCGCCTTTCCCTTTAATTATAATAAATTTACGACGATATTTATTTATTTTAAACTTTATAAAATAGGGTAGTTTCGTTATTTAAAAACGCTTTAATAATTTAAATATAATAATTAAATATTTAAAAGGAGTAATACGATTAGGTAAAGATAATAAAAGAGAAAGAGTATACTTTTAAAACGGAGAGGGAAGTATTATAAATACTAAAGAATCCGTCGCTATAAAGACCAAATATAAATTATAAAATTTACGAGTCTCGGAGGAAGAATAAATATTTAATTCGGTATATAAATTAACTCGGCTTTATTCTTTATTATACCGAAATTTAAGGAATTTAACTAGCCGGCGAGTAATTAAAAGTAGTAATAATTTATTATAAAGATATATTCCGTAAAGTCGGTTATTTTCTAAATTTATAATTTACTCTTTAACCAAGATTATAATAAAGATTAAACGGTTAATAAACTCGAATTTAATATTACTACCTAAAGGTCGCGCGGGATTAACTTTAATAAATTTATAAATTATAAACTCGATTACTTCGCCGCCTAATACCGCGCCTTTAATAATCGTAATATTAAAGTTTTTATTAAATATAAATTAGGGGACCGGTACGGGAGTAGTAAATATTATAGGATAAAAAAAGAGAGATTTTAAAAAATAATTAGATATAAAGAGTTAAACGAGCTTAAAGAGAGATATAAATATCTCTTTTTTAAAAGCGGCTATATTATTTCGGTAGAATCTTATAATACCTCTCGTATATTCTATTTCCTAGGCGGTATTTATTAGAACTTTAATAAATAAAGAAGGAAAATCGGTTATTAATATCGTAACGAATATAAAAGTAGTATTTTTATTACTCTACTTTTTAAAGTCTAAAACCTCGGGATATAATACGAATTATTTAATTATAATATTTAATACTAGTTAAAGCTCTTTATTTATATAATTAAAACTCTCTCTTAAATTCCTCTTCGTCTAATTCGTTAGGACGGTAGTATAATTAAAATTTAATATATTAAAGTAATATCTAATAGACGATATAATAACGTAATATAATAAAAAGTAAACTTATAAAAAAAAATAGAATATAAGTTTATCGGAAGTAAAGTAATAAATATATTAAACTAACTTAGATTATATTTATAAATAAATTATAAATTAAGAAATAAAAGACGGGAGTAGAGACCCTTTACCTAAATTTTAATAAAAAGAAAAGTATAGTTTTAAAATAACTCTACCTATAAACTAGTATAGTAAAGGTATAATTAAATACGATATATAATAATAAATTAAATTAAGTATTATATTATATAAAGTATTTAAAATCCGTTAAAAGCTTACTAGTATAAAGTAGCTATTTATATTTAATAATTATATTATATAAAACTATATTTAATTATATAAAGTCTAAAGCTCCCGCCTAGTTATAAAAAGCGTAGTATTACTAGCCTCTCGATACTCTACCCGTTATCCTCGACTAGACCGCCTACGTAATTAGATTTTATAATATTATAATAAATACCGTTTATAACGGGTACTTTTATAGAGTCTTCTCTAAATATATAATTCTTAAAACCCGTCCTCCGTATCTAAATATAAACTCCTATAAATTTCTATTTTATTAACGCGCCTCTCGGTTAATATTAAAGGAAAAACTATTCCTTAAAATAACGATATAAATATAATAAATACCTACGCGACTTTAATAAGGGCGAAAAGTATATAAATATATATCTTTCCGTTAAGAGTAAAGCGCGGGCTCGAGATTAAGAGAAATAATTTAAATATAATTATAAAATAAATAAACGAAAGCTTATTAAATTAATAAAGTTATAATACTCGTAAAGAAAATATTTATATATTTTAATAAATACTCGCCGACCGCGCTAATCGGTATATTAGATAGAATCCTCTAGTAATTAGGTTAAGATAAATATCTAAATTAATAATATAGAAGAGGTAGTAGGGGTATTAAAATCGGGAGTAGTTTCTTAATAACGATTACAATAATATAAAAGTAATAAATATCCTAAATTAAAACCTAAGTTAGAAATCTAAAATAGATTTTATATATTTAATTCTATTAAATAATTATAGGCGATTAATTTATAACGTAGGATCGAATATTATATATATTTTAATAAAAATCGGTGTATATCTAAATAACCTAAACGAGACGAGGAATCTAGGCTATATTAATATCGTAAAGATATAATTTATAAACGCGATTAATATAGTTAATAAACGCTCGTAAATAATAAATATTTTTATAAACGAGTTTAAAAATCTTAAGCGGCCGTAAACGCTTTTAGCGCTCGTAAACGGGCCTAAATACTCTAAATAAATTAAAATTCTCGGAGTCGTTTATACTTTTATAGATATACCCTACTATTTAAACCCTTACTTCGGCGTTCTTTTTTAGGGTTATTATATATTACTATAGTATTAAATATAAAATAATTAAATTAAATTAATATAGAGTATCGAGAACTCGTTATCGTATCCCTCTTTAATATAAATAAAGCTTTAAAATCGTCTAAAAATTAATCGACCTATAAGGCCGTATTAAATAGTAGAGTATTAATAATATAAAACCGGCGGGCTATTAAGTAATAGGATTTATTAATAATAATAATAAATTATTTAATCTATTTTTATAGTAAACTCGGTAGAAGATATTAAGTTATTATAGGGCCAGCCGTAATATAACTAGAATAATATTTTTAAATAATTATAAGGTACCGCCTTTAAGTCTTTTTATAAATAAATAAAAAATATTAAATATTTCATACTCCTCTAGGACTTTAATTTCTCGTTAAAGTATATTAACGACTAGTTAGCCCTACCTCCTAACTAGCGAATCGCGCCGTTTAAGTATTAATTATTTTTCGAATCGAGAATCGCTAGGTAACTCGTTATAAACGAAATCGAAAAATTATTTTTATATTAAACGGAAAGTATAAACTTTACGTAGTTTATAAAGCGCTCTTAAAAATCTCTTTATATCTTATTATATATCGGTTATTATTATTAATATACTAGTAATTTTTTTGCCCTCCGTTTACCGTCGACGACGTTTTTTATTACCCGTTACTATTTTTTCCGATAAATTATTACTATTAATAGGGTGACAAGGTTATAGTATATATTTAGTAGTAATAATTAATTAATTAACTAAATATTCGTCTTGAACGAATAAAGATAGTTAGTAACTTTCGTTACTAAGAAATTAACCTAATATAGTAAATACGATATAGCCGTAATAATTATTATTAAATAAATAAAAACCATCGCCCCGATAGTATAAATAAATTAAATATTTAAAGAAGCGGTAGTATAAAGGGTATCTTTATAAAACGGTAACACTAGTATAGAAAGAATTTTATTAAATCGAAATTACTATAATAAGAAGCTTCGTTTACGTTAAATATTTATTTATATTATTCTAATAAACTAGTTATAAGTGTCTTTATAACTCTTAATAATATTAGGTATATATTATAGTTACTTTATAAATATTTATTTATTATCCTCGGGCCTATATCCCTTCTAACGAACGAGGTATTATATAGTTATATTCTTAACTTTCTTAAATCGATATTATCGTTTCCGTAGTAGCTTATCTATTTCCTATTCTTCTTCGTTATCGACGATAATCGGTAGCGGAGTTTTAATATATCTTCTATACGGGTCCTCTCTTTATTTAATAGTAGGTTTAAAGTAGATAACCGAAATTATATTATAAATAAATATAGTAGGTAGTAGCTTAAGACGGTATACGAGCCTACTAATACGTTTAATAACTTGAAAAGGTCCGACGAACTATTAACCGGTCTTCTTAAATAAAACTCCGGTCATTTAATATCCTTTATATAAATATAAATAAATATAATCTCTAACCTTAAAGAATATCGGTTTATAGTAAATATCGTAATGTTTCTTTATCCGGAGCGACGCAAAGGTAATAATATCCTGCGCGTCGATATATTCGGGACGGTAAACGGTAGTAGAGAATATTTCGACTCGGTAGACTTTTATTCTAGCGTTCTTTATTTCTATAGTATTTAATCGTATTCTTATAATAAAACGTTATATATTACGGGAGGCTCCTATCGTTCCCGTAATAAAGATTCCTACGTTACGGAAGGCTTTAAGAATATCTATTACGTTAAGTTAAGAAATATTAAAATTATTAATATATAGTAAATTAAATAACTCCTTGATTTTAAAATTATATAGAATCTCGGTAGACGTCAAGCGGGTGCTATTATATTTAATAAAGTTATTTAATATAACCGAAAGTTATAGTAGTACTACCGGTTATTTATACGCGTCGACTATTAGTAGGAAGTATCTTAGGGTAATTTCGATAACCTCGTTTAATTTCTTAAACTATCCGTCGGTCTAAGGGTAATATATAGTCGAATAAAGTATATTAATATTTAACTCCGTTATAATCTACTTCTATAACTACCCGATAAATCGAGTATCTCGGTCGTTAATAATTATTAACGGAAGACTTTAATTTAATAGTAAAAGTTTTATTAATAAATAATAAACTTATTAAAGTCCGCCCTAAATTACTTTACCCGTAATTAACGTTATTACTTTACTAAATTTATATATAATTAATATTACGTAATCCTCGCCGGTGGAAGCTTCTAGTAGAGCGAGGATAAAATTAATAATAATAATTTTAAAGGGTTTATACGGCGAGTAAATCGGTTATAACGAGCTATAAAGTTAATACCTAGGCGTTTAATATAACTAATAATAAGGGTAATATCTAAGGTACTCGTATAACTTCGTCGATATATTAAATATATAGATACTATATATAAGTTTCTTATAAGTTCTAGTATAATTAGGATATCCTATTTTATTATAAACTTTTTAGAAAACCTTATACTCTAGCGCCGTTAATAGGTATAGACGAAGACTATAATTATATTCGATATCGTCGAAATAGAGTAACCCGTTAATAAGTTTATATAGTAGTTTAGCCGTATTCTTACCGAGTACGGCGTTTTTTACTATCGTAGTTATAATCCTAATCTATCGTCCTTCTATTTCGTAACTACTGTGTATACTACTTTTAAAGTCTTCGTTAATAGCGATAATATTGACTAGGAAAGTAGTAAATACGTTTAGAATTAATTCGTCTATTTTAGGATAATATAACCGATTAGTAAAATATAATAAAATATTTAAAACGATATTCGTTTTACTAGGTTTATACCTTAATTTAATTCGGAACCTTTATAAATATTCTAACGCGCGGATTAACTTAAGGTTCAACTTCTTAATAGAGGTAATATTTATAAATATCTATCTCACTATATTTATAATAGAAATATAGTCGGTATAAATAATTATAATAATATTAATAGTTTCTATAAAATAGCGAATCTTCTTTATAACCTAAACGATATTAGTTATTTTAAATTTAGTTAATTAGTACCTTATCTCAGCCGAGGTTAATTATCTCGATAAAAAAAGAATAGGTTATAGTGATTTTTACTTCGGTACTTTAATAGTATTATTATTTTTAATATAATATACGTATACCCCGAATCCCTATTCCTTACTAGTATCTAGATTAATAAATAACGGTCTCTTCGGATTAGTATAATATAGTATAATAGGACTCGCGAAGAGTTTTTATAAATATTTATAAACGTTAAACTCCGCCGGCGTAGGCGTATCGACGAAAGATTTCTTTATTATAAATTTACGAGTATTACCCCGTATACTTTTACCCTATAAATTTCGATAATATTAATTTAATAATATCTTACGGTCTTATAGAGACTTGATTATTACCGCGTAGTACGAAATATATTATTTTAGGTAATTTATTATTCCGAGGTAATACTCTAGCGCCTATAGTATTCGGGGAAACTAAAGATTCCGTATAATTATTAATTTATTCTTAGTTATAATAAGGCCTAAAGTATTAATATATTAACCTAGTAATTAAGCGGACGGATAATTAAGAAAAGATTTCTTAATAAAAATATAAACGTTTATATCTTATAACGCTTAGAATACTAGTGTTAAGTACTCGACGTATTCTAGTAAGAATTTAGAGAAGATAATAATATCATTTATATACGCTCGATAGAATTTTCGGTATAAACGTAGTATACGGTCGATTATTCGTTAAATATAAATAAGCGAGTTCCGGTAGTTTATAACGGGGACGTTGAATATCTCTTACCCTCTATACGTAGTTACTATAAGACGGTATCGATAATATCGCTTTACCTACTATTAGTAGAAGAAGGCTACCGCGTTAATAGTTGAAATATATATAATATTTAATAAAAGTACTAGGATCTTAGCTTGGATAGAGACTAGATAAATATTAAATATTATTATTTTATTAAAAGTCTTAATATCGATAATTACGCGTCTTTTAGGACCGGAGGTAGTATCTTTCTATATAACGAAATAAGAGAAAGAAAACGGTATCGTTATAATTATTTATTTTATTCGGCCTTACTAGTATAGTTTATTAAAAGCGCCGTCGATAATATCCTTATTATATTTTCCTAGCGGATAAATACGAGCTTGACCGGCTTTATAAATCTCTTTCTAGTTATTAATAAAAGAAATCTTTATTTATTCGGATTCTAGGATATTCGCTACGTTTCTAGTATCTTTCTATAAATCTGGAAACGAATCGACGACGTCGGTAATAATAAAGGTAGAAGTATCGTCTTTATAAATCGTAGTACTTATAGGGTGCAGAGTTTCTAGTTTAGATAAATAAATATTCGGTACTACGGAAAACTTCGGTACCGCGGAAGCCTCTTATAAGGTTTATTTCGGTAAAGACGAATAATACTCTAATAAATTTAATAGAGTAAACGTTAAATTAGAAGTTATAAGGCCTAGATAAATAATATTCGATATTATCGAATTAAATATACGGGGAGTTATTATTATATTAAAGGTTATTATTATAATAAAACCGGTCTTAAAGTAGGACTTAATTAAAAGTTTCGATATTAAAGTCTTAAGTAATCTTATAGTTAAATTAATATATAAGATATTTACTTAGAAATATTTAGTTACTTCGTATTTAATTATTTTCCCTAGTCTAATATATCGGTTAATGATTATAAGAAGATTAGTATTATTCCGGACTATAATCTTATCTATATTATAATTAACGATATACGCGGTTATTGTTAATATATTAAGTTAAAATAATTTAAATAATAAATTATAATTATAAGGTAAATCCGATTTTATAGACTTAATTATAATAACTATATCTAAATGTATTAGCACGGTATAGCGGAATTTATTAATTATAATAGTATCTATTCTAGCGCCTTTTATAATTATAGAAATAAGGATCTTAAGGTTATTATAAGATATAATAATAACGAGATCTCTACTAGTATTAATTATAATTTCTTCTAGCTTTATAATATTAATACCTATTAAAATCTTAATAAATAAATTATCGACGATATATAATTCCCTAGTAATTAAGGCGATCTTACCGTTCTTACCGGGAATATATATAAGAATAATAACGAATTTATTAATATTATAGTTATTCGATTTTAAGCCACGGACTTTTATGGCCGTAGGTATCTTACGGACTTTAATTTATAAACCTAGTTTTATAAACTTCGTAAAGAACTACCGGTTTATAAGGTTTATAGTATATTTAATATCGAAGTAGAATTCGTAGAGTTAACCGTCTAGTTTTACGGAGACCTCGATAATAGTATAATAATAACTACGGAATATATAGCCGCGGGCAGGTTTATTAGTAAAGATAGATTTAATAATCTATTTCGCCGAGAAAGTAATATTTAGCGGAGCGGAATTTAGTAAAGAGGAATCTAATAAAACGGAATTCGCTAAAACGGAAACGGGATAAATTACTATAATCGAAGATTAATATTATCGAATATACTTATATAACTTATTATTAGAAGAGAAGGGTTAATTATATAAACGGTAAATTATTTTACTAGTAATATTAGTTACTTTAATAATAAAATCTTGGCCGATAAAAAGACTATTAACCGTCTTATTACGATATTTCTTTAAATCGACGGCGTTATTAGTATATTTACTAGCCTACGCCGTACCTTAATAGAAAACGTTTTTTTAACTACTATAGTAACTATTTTAATTTTCGTTATAAAGACTTTCGGTCTAACGGAAGGCTTTTATAAATTAATCTTCGTTATAACCGATATTCTTAGTAGTTTCTTAGTCTTTAGTATAATAGGCCCTTTAGGTTAAAAAGAGCTTCCTAAAAAAAATTTTATTAAAACCTTTTTTTACTCCGGAGCCTTAGTTTTAATTTTTAAGAGGGAATATCTTCTAATTAAATAACGGATTTAAATTTCCGTTTATTATTTATAGCTACTTTCCGGGAGGCGGTAAATAATTAAAATTCTATTATTATTATAAATTAACGTTATTTTGAGAAGAAGATAATAAAAAAAACCTATATAAATTACTTCCGTAGGAAGTATTATTATTTTTATAAAGAGGTATATCGTTATATAAAGGTCTAAAGCCTTCGGTAGGACGGTAAAGAATAAAAAGTTAACGAAAGTTCTAAAAGTTTTAATACTAATTATAATACTAAGACTAATATTATCCGTAGCTACTACTATTATTATTACGGTTCGGCGGAACCGATCGATTATATTTATTTAACTTTCGGGATACTAGAGCCCACTATTTATATTTATAATTATCGAGACTCGTTAGAAAGTTATTAATAATAGTATTATTATCGGGCCTCTTAATATCACGCCGTAGTTTAAAATTAATTCCGTTATAGATAATATTAAATTAATTTTATAATAGCGATATTCCCGTATCTTTAATAAACCTTAAAATCTTCTATATATATTTACGTAGTTTACGACGGTTATTAATATCTCTTATAAAATAACGTTCCTTAAAGATAATATCGATAATTATATTCGATAACTCTTTAAACTTTCCCGTTAATAGCTAGGTCTATTCTATAATATTAATATTAATAATATCGTATTTCGATAGTCTCTTCTTAGTGTTTAAAAGCTTAGCGGTATATTATTTTAAAATAATACCGCGGAGGTAAATCTAGAGATTTTTATATATAATAGTATCTTTAATAATTACTAGGTCCTTAGCTCGCTCGATAAAAAGATATATATCGCGGAAATAAATATCTTTATTAATATACTCGAGGCTAGACCCTATACTAGTAGATTTACTATTATATATAGAGTCGAAGAATCCGAGTTTAGTCGTATTTTATTTCGATATAATAAAAGTAGTATTATCGCTTTAGAAACTTTATAGGTCTTATAGTTTTAATAATTTAAAAGAGCCTACTAGAGGTACTATTATAAAGTTTACGATAAAATTACGAAGTTTTATAAACTATATTTTATTAAAGTTTATATTCGTTATAGTCGAGGACTATTAAAGTTATTAATTAGGTCCGAGGGGTCTTTAATAAATTACTTCTTCTATAAAGATCTATTTAATAGAATATCTTAATAACGATATCGAATATAATAATAACGAAGAAGGCGCTTGCCTAGAGCTCGGCGGGGACGAAGGAAATATATTCTCGATTAATACTAATACTTTAAGAGATTATCGAGTCGTTTAAATACTAGCTTAGAAGTATATTATAGTAGTATAAAAAACGGTAATATTAATAATTTAATTATTTAACTAGCTCGGTACCTTTATAGACCTTAACTATACTCGTTACTCTCGAGGATTAAAATTACGAAGGGGTTAAGTAGGCCGGAAATTCCGCCGAATAAAGTAATTAATAATATAACGAGTAATATCGTTAACCTCGCCGGCGAAAGTATAGCCCGATTATATAAATTCGTCGAGCTAGAATATTAAGATTACGGTATCACGGCTAGCGATATTATTAAATATTATAATAATAATCTTATAAAAGTAAAAAAGTTAAAGGTTAATAAATTAATAATTCTTTATAATTTACTCTTTCGATTTTAAAGATAGAAGCTTAGTACTCCTATAAATAAATAAAATATAACGAATAACCGTATATAGAATTTATATAAGAAATAGTAATATATAAGAACTTGAATAAAGTTAAATCTAATACGACTTTAAATTATTTTAACGGCGCTTCTCCCCTTTAGAGAAGATCGATATTTAACCGATTTTATTAAAAGTATAATATAGTTCTAGGCGAATTATATAATAGATTCGTTAAAACCGAAAACGTAGTTATAGTAATACCTACTTTCGTAGGCTAGTACCTCGTAGCGGAAGTCTTTAATAACTATATTAAATAACTAGGTATAATACCTTAAAGTATAATATTTCTATCTTAAATACTAGTATAGTAGACCTCGGTATAGCGGGGCTACTAGGTTAAATACTTTAATAGAGAAAAAGAAAATAATATTCTATTTTAACGAAAAAGTAGATTCTATTCTACCGAAATAAACTAGTAGAAGAGATAGGGTGCGGATAATAAACGTTATCGAATAATTCTAGTTCGACGAACTAGTATTATTATAACGTAGTAGCTAGTAGATCGAGACGTCTATCTAGTAGAATATAGTATTTAATAGGATATTAATACCGTTACTACTAATTAATAAAGTTATAGTATATATTTAGTAGTAATAATTAATTAATTAACTAAGTATTCGTTTTGAACGAATAAAGATAGTTAGTAGCTTTCGCTGCCAAGGAACTAACCTAGTATAATAAGTACGGTATGGCCGTAATATAGGGGTAGGGGTAAAGGCGGAGGAAGAACTTAAAGAGAAAGAAATAAAGACTAATTTATTTAAAATTATATAAAGGCGGAGGTTTAAAGTAGGGGTACGGCGCGTTTATTTAAATAAATAATTTACAATCTTTATATATAACGGAGATAAACGGGGAGGCGATATTAAGAGGTTAAATAATAAATTAATAAATAATAATATAGTTTCTATTTTAATATAATTTATAACGCGGATTATTAATATTAAGGATTAATATTAATAACTAGTATAGAATTATTATAATTAAAATTAAAATAACGGAGTTAAGTAAAACCGCGCCGCGCGGTTTTACCCTATAATTAATAATATCCTACGCTATTTATATAGCTTAATACTAGCGCCCTTTAATCTTATTATCCGTTTATTAAAAAAAACTACTTTCGTTATAAAATCTTTTCTCCGTTTATTTTACTTTATTTTATATTATTTTAAATAATTTTAATACCTCTAAACGGTATCTTTAGATAGTTTTTTATACGCGTACTCGATTAGTCTTTAATAATAAATTAATATAACCTTAAATAACTAGGTCCTCTTAAGTTACTCTATATATTAATATTTAATTAATAAATAATATTAGAACGAGTTAGGTACCGGCCGGAAATCGATAAAGAATTAAATTAAATTTATTCGGTAACCTCGATAGCGTAAGATTTACCGCCGTTTACTTTAAATAAATAAAGGCGAGGTCTAATTATTTATCGGACTCCTCGTTATTTAGGGTCTCGTTATTTTCCTTTATCTTTATAAATTATAAAAGAATAATTCTTTAGAGGGTAGTATCTAGGCGGCTTAATATTAAATTATATAATATTTTAGGCCGAGTAATCTTTACGTCTTTACGCGTATATAGTACCGGAACGAATTAATTATAATTAACTATATTTACTAACTCCTAGATCTTATTTATTTTATATATATAATTATTTATTATTTTTCCCCGCCCCTTTACTCTTTTTTATTATTCGGTTATATTCTTATAAAAACCTAGAATAATCTCCGTATAATTATTAATAATTTTATTATTAAGAGATACTAATCCTTATATAATATTAGTTTTATATTTATAGGCGAGATATTTAAATACGTTTATATCGATATATTAAAAGAAAATCGAGTCTCTAGGCCGAGTATATTTAGTATAATAAAGATATAAAACTAGTTAGTAATTATAATTAAGTCGTAGGTATATATATAGAGCCTAGTATATCGGATTTTATTAAATAATTTACTATATTAGTAAGTAAAATATTATCCGTAGTTACTCTTTATTAGGTTATCTATTCCGCTCTATTTAATAATAAAGATATATATCGAACTCCTCCGCTATAATGTTTTTAATTTTAATTATAGAGTTACCCTCTAAATTTACCCCCGTTTATAATTAATTAAATATACTTTTAATAATAACGTTGCCCGTCTTTTTTTAGGTATCCTATACTTCTAGCCCTCCTATTTTACGAACGATAAACCGCGATATTTAATTAATTAGGAATACTCTAATACTCGCTCTAATCGTTCGGTATTTATAAACCCTATATTTATTATTATTTATTTATAGTCGGGTTATTATCCGTTATTAATTTTTAGTAGTTATACTAATCTTAAAAGTATTTATATTACTTTAATAACGCTAGTATTTAATTAATCGTAAACGGATATTTTCTTCGTTTAATAATTTAGTTTATAGGCCGAAATATCTAGTTATAACGTATAAATATATATAATAAATATATCGTAAATCGGACCCAGTTTTTATAAATACTCGGAGGGTACCGATTTAACTAGCCTCGTTATTTATATTAATAATTTTTAAATTTTTCTTTATTACCCGTTTAAGAGAATTAACCGATAGGCCCGTATAATTATAACCGAAATACTTAACCCGATTATTTATTCCTTAATCCTTATCGTCGTTATTATCGTCGTTATTATCGTCTTTATTAAAATTACCGCTCGAAGATACTATATCTTTATTCTCCGAGGTACCGTTTAAATCGTTATTATTAATCTTATAATCTACCGACTCGGGTTTAGTCTTCTTATTATTAACGACTCGACGGTTATATCTCTTACGTTTTTCTTATAATAAAGGTCTCTCGTTATTATCTATCTTTAACCTTATTAAATACTTTCGATTAATTTTTAATTTTATTAATTACTTATCCGTTAGGCCCGATTTAATTAAAAGAGTATAAACGTTAGTTTTATTTAAGTTACTTAATATCTACTAGTTTTTCGGGATACTTTTACGCGTAAATCCTCGTTTATAATCGTTCCGTTTTAAATAGTTAACCGTTAATTAAGTAATTATAGAATAAGCGTCGTTATAGATAAATTTCTTAGCGATTTAATTTACGTAGCCGAGGTGATTTTCTCTTATAGTATCGAATTATTAATCTTATACTGCGGTCCCTTATATATTTCGTATACTTTTAACGTATTTCTCTTTTCGTCTACGATTAGCTATCGCCCGTTTTTATATATTTTATAAAATCGTCGAGTCTAGCGCTTTATATACTTTTTATTTACTCGCGAATCTTACCGTTTAAAATCTATTATTTATTAATATACCTTATACCTCGGTAATAATCTCGTTAACGATCTCTATATTATTAACGAACTTTTTTAATATATCCTAGATTAAATTAATTTATACCCTTAATTCTCCGGTTTAACGTATCGTTTCGTTAGTCTTCTAGCGTATATCTACTAGTAATTTATTCGTCGCTCTAATTATAAACGCGAGGATCGAGGCTCTAACGATTATTAAGGAAAGAGAATCTTTATAAAATACTAACGAGGATAATATAATAAATAATTAAGTAATAAATCGATAAAAAGTAAAGAGAGGTAAAGAGCTTTAACGAATAAAGATAATAAAGATTTAAATAAAATTAATAAATAAAGTAAATTATTATACTACCGACGATAATAATAATAGAGTTAATACGGTAAATACTAATAATAATATTAGTAATAATAATCGTTAATAAACCTTACGTACTAAATTTTAATATACGAAGTTATTACTTTAGAAGATTATTTTGAAATTTAAATATTTTTAGCTAGGAGGTAAAGTTTAAATAAATATTTAATACTAGTTAATATACGAAGTTAGTACTCTAGAAGATTATTTTAAAATTTGAATATTTTTAACTAGGAGGTAAAGTTTAAATAAATATTTAATACTAGTTAATATACGAAGTTAGTACTCTAGAAAATTATTTTAAAATTTAAATAATTTTGGCTAGGAGGTGAAGCTTAAATAAATATTTAATATTAATTAATATACAAAGTTATTACTTTAGAAGATTATTTTAAAATTTGAATATTTTTAGCTAGGAGGTGAAATTGAAATAAATATTTAATATTAAATAATAATATTCTAATTTAATCTCTTTATTTAATATTAATAACGACTAAATCTTAGACGTCTTTAAATTAAATAAAAACTTAAAGTTTACTTTCGAATAATAAAAATTCATTTTTAAGTAATATAATTATTAATAATAATATTTAGGCGCCTCTAGCCCCGTTTAAAAATCTTTAAATTTTAAAATTATTTCTTAAACTAGTTTTTATTTTAATTTTTATTTCTTCTTTCTCCTCTTTAAATTAATTTTCTTAATCTCTTTATCTAATCTTTATACTTTAATACTAATTATAATAAAGAATAATAATATTTATAATTTAATATTAATTACGGAGATTAACGATCTTTTAAATAATATAGTTTGATTTAACGATAGTAATAACGAAGGGGATCTATTAAATAAACCGTTCTTTAATAATATAAATATAAAGATAACCTTAGGCGAGATACTTAAGGACGGAATCTTAATAAATCTTATTTATTAACCTCTACCGTTTATTATATTAATATTATAATTAGAATTATTTTACGGAGGACTATAGACTAGCCTTCGAAAATAATAATATTAAACCGAAGTATAAAGAGCCTACCCCGAAACTAGGTATAAAACGTAAATTAAATAAAAGTAACGTATTAGTCCCGAAAACTAAACCGGCGGTATTTAAGGATTAAAAAGTTAAGAAGGAATAATTAATTTATAATAAAAAGGAGAAGGAAAAAGTAGATAAAAATAACGATAATAATATATTAATCGATAACGACGTTATATTAATCGATAACGATATTAACTATAATTATAAGAATATAAAGAATTAATTTAATAACGAGGAGACGCTTATTAAATATAAATAAAAAACACTTATTAAGTTTAAAAAGAATAAGGTTATAAGGTCTATTAAAGAAATATCTATAAAATAAAAAAATAAAAGAATAAACTTTAAAATTAAGGGAGACGAGGACTCTAATAAATTTATAAAGAAAAAGCGCGATATTAAAGCCGCCAAGCCTCTAACCTAAAGAATAATAATATATAATATTATTTATTACGATCTTTATAACCTAGTTAGAAAGAATATTAATAAACCCGCCGAGCGCCTATATATAACCTTCGTAACCTATAATTACTTTATTTTATTTATAAATCTAGGAATTTTAAGAGTCGACTAGATCCCTAAATCTAGTATCCGTTTAGATAATTAAATTATTTTATTTATAATTAACTAGTACCCGGCTAGAATTCTTATAAATTAATTAAACGAATTCGATCTAGCCGGAATAATATATGGTTTAAAATACCCTCTCGGTTATACCGCCAAGTAATAGAAAGCGGTAAGAGATATAAATATCAATAGGAATATATTAATAACGGGGGAGGAGGGATAATACTATATATAAACGAAGGGCCTATATATATTAAATAGATAAAAAGTATTTAATATTAACCTATACCTTAAATATTCGGCTAGGGAGAAAATCCGCTATTAGAAATTAATATAAAAACGATTTTATAAAGTATATATTTAGCTCGTACCTAAATACCCCGAGGACCCGACTTTCTTAACTCTATTATTATATATTAAGTTATTATTATTTATAGAGGGGGCCGCCTAGGAACCCTCTTCTTTAATCGCGAATAATATTATATAAACCGAGATTAATAAAGTAATAATAATAATCTAATAAAGTATTTTTAAATATAATTACGATAATTTTTAATAATGATTAGAAAGTTAGTAAATCCGCGCGGCGTAATTTTACCGCGTCGTTTATAATAATCCTCTAGATAATAATACTAAGCCTACGAATAATTATAATAAAACTGAAATTTCGAATTTACTACTAGAGTTTAAAACTATAAATATATTAACTCTATCTTCTATAATTACGAGTATATTAATATTAATATCCTAGACTTCTAGATAGTAATAATAATAAAAGTTTATATATAGTAACGATAAGACTATAATTATAATAATAGTGAATCCGAAACCTTAATATTAAATAACTAAAGTTTTAATTTTAGATAATTAAATCTTTAAGTTTAAATAACTTTAAACTCGACTTTAAGATATATTTATTATTAATTATTCTTAAGGGTTTAATATTAGAAGGCTAGCCCCCCGCCTAAAACTTTTAAACTTTCAAAGTTATTTCCTAGACTAGAGTTTAGTTTTAATAAAATTTTGGATAATCCCTTTCGATCTTTAATCCCCTTTCGATTATTAATTCATAATATCGGAATTATTATTTAAATCGTTAATACCCTCTCTTCCTAATACCTATTATAATATAATATATATATTAATTAATTTACTTTATACTTAAAACCTATCGGATTATTATTATATTATAGTAATATTCGAAACGCTTCTAAAAGAGACCCGTAACTAGATCTACGGGTATTATTTTATTTACGCCGAAAAAATCATCCCTTATTTAATAAAGGACGAGAGGTTAATATTTAAAAAAAACTTTCGTAAACTAGTAAAGTATAATATAGATAAAGACTACGATATCCTAATTAGAGACCCCGAAACGCTCGGGGGGGTTATTTATATAACGGATTAATTATATATTACCCTACTCGGTATTAATAAAGTTATTCGTAAAGATATAACGAGTATTTTTTTTAGGTATAACGTTTAATATTTAAATTATCCCGATTACTCGATTAATAACGAGTATAATAAAGATTCTAGATTTATAGATATATAGTTTTACTTTAATTATTATTTCCGTTATATTAAAGTCTATTTAACGATGAATAATAGTCTTAATCGTTTTCTTATTATAATAAATACTCGAGCGGAGTAGCGAAATATAGGATTCGATATAAAAAATAGAGTTTACGGAGCCCTAATAACGAATTTAATAGATTTTTTTAAATAAAAAAACGAGCGTCTAGTACGAATAATTTAACTACGATCTTTAAGTTTTAATATAAAGAATTTATTCTATTTAAATAATTACTATCGTAGGGAGGCTTTATATAATTTATATTACTATATAATTTAAAAGAGTCTTTAATATAAAAAGGAGCTCGAGCCGGCGAAGCTTTATAATTATATTAGAATTAATAATATAATCCTTAATAATAAAAATATATTAGATATTAAGGTAAAATCTAAAACGGATATAAAAATAGTCGGCCTCGATATAAATTAAAATAAACCGACGGAAGGGGAAAAAGAAGAAGACGGGGTAACGAATAATAACGAGGATAATAAAAACGCGATCTTTATAAAATTTTAAAGTTTAAACGCGTTATATTTTATTAAGGGGGCTAGGTAAAGAATAATCTTTAATCTCTAACGATAAATATATACTCTTTAATATTTAATAGATAATAATAATTAATTAATTAATAAATACTTTTAATAGGATTTTTATTACGTCGGTTATTATAATTTTATAAATAATAATAAGAAAGTTTATAGATAATCGTTTATAATTTTAGTTCTACTAATATTAAAGTAATTATTAATTATAATATTTTTATACGCGGCTGTATTAATATATAATAAATTTAGATTTTATCGTTAAGATTACGGTATTAATCTAAAAGTAGAATAATACGGGTATTTTAATAATCGATAGTTAAAATAAGGCGAACCAGACGTAATATTCGGATTTTACGCTCAGACGTACTACCTAGAGGTTCCGTAGTAAATAGAAGGCGCTAACCCGAAGGGGCTTAGCGAGCGGAAGCTAACCCGAAGGGGCTTAGCAGAGCTTGGCACATCTGAGGGACTGAGGCAAGGCGTCCTTTGCGATCAAATCCGGCTTAGTAAGCGCTCGCTGTAGATCTTGTGGGACTCAGTCACGAAAAGGTTTGAGGCATTGTCACGTTCAGCCGTCATCCATCGCGATACTCAGCCTCATCCTCATCCTCATCCTCATTACCAACGCCCCGCATCCTATCGAGACTTCAAGGTTAGGCACCGTGGCTTAGTAGCCTGTGATATGATGAATCGAAAGAAAGCCACGTTGAAGGTAGAGCCTCAAGATCAAGGTGAATGGCACGACTGCGCCCATTCCGGGAGAGCCTTGGAACTCGGTGGGGGCATAGAATAAGCATGCAACCCTACAGAAGCTCCTTAACGCTCGCCTGAAGGCTGCATCGGTTGGAGCTAATTCCCACGAATCAAATGATACGAGCACCGGATTCTGATCCCATTCTGGGACACTTCAGGAGGCGAGTCTCGACAACAAGTATAAGACGGCTCCCTGATATATATGCGCCACTTTTTCTCGTTCTATAGTCCGGCCAAAAGTATTGTACATTTTGCCTTGCAATTGACATTTTCTCTTATTCTCTCGCCGTTAAGCCTGCCACGTCAATTTCGGACTCTCCCACTTCTTATCTGCCAATGTCTGTGGACCCTTTAGAGCCAGAGCTCAAGCCGCTCAGAAGAACGAACAGCGGCAGCGTTATCGTTTTCGATCCTCTGAACCAAACCCTTACCACTATCAAAACGAAAGAGCTAGCTTGTGAGCACTGTCCAACCCCTGGTAATCTATCACCGTGCTAACATTTAAATTAGTAGACAAAGTCACGAACCAGCAACCTGCACCGAGATGGGGTAGCCGTGTCACACTATACGAAAACTCTGGCTCCAAACGCATGATCGCAACGCTCAATCTAGACAAACTCGATTGGCTCGACAATCTAAAGCGGCATTGTGGCCTTATCAGTAACATCTACGTGATGGAACTTTCTGATGAAAGAAGCCACCCAGTCGCGGCCGCGGCATAGTGCCTTTACTCATATCCTCATGATACGTACGACGATTTTTACTGTCTCAACGGCGTTCACCGGCGTTGGTCTTACGACCTGGCGGTGGACTAGTCCAGTTTCAACACCTTGCTTCTTTCAAAGACCCGCCGTGCTTTGCGTGTATAGATCAGTTCGAAGCGATACGAAGCCAAGCGACGAACGAAGGGGAGCACGTCTTTTGGCGCAATGACACGAGTGATACGAATTTCCTGGAGAGTACCAGCCCTCGAGGTATGGGCCTCAGATGATGAGGATGATTATGTATACTACCGAAATATCACACTTAATTTCACCTACATTCATCGTCCTTTCTGGCTTTGCCTATGTGAATGTAACTCGTCTTTTCTCTAATCACCTTGAAATCAAATGTTAGAATGTTAGCTGTGGAAAAATGTATATCCCGATTTCACGTTCTGCGTTTTTGAGAGAATGTCTTGCTGTTGCGCCTAATATCTTCTTTGGTTTGAGAATATGGCCCTGTCCTTCATTGATGACCCTTTCATACCTTACGCACAAAAGTCAGATTCTGCCTTGGAAAGAAGCTCAACGGTGATAGCGTTGTTGCCTTTCATCCGTCATCGGCGAATGCGTCATTCCAATGACGCTGAGAATAGAGTGGACGGGATACATACAAGGGGCTTGTTACAAAAGAGGATATTCTCCGAACCGCTACAACCACCAAACCAGTTGCTGCTTGTGATTTTGCTCCCAATCTCAGAAATCTGAGCTCAGAAAAATAGACAAGTCTCATATTATCATTCGCAAACCGAGTTCTTTTATATTCTATCGATTCTCGATGTATTTGCTTGGTAACAGTCTGAACGAATTCGTGTCCTGCGCATAGATGCTGGATGTTTCGCGCGGCAACAAAGCCATGAAACACCAACTCAAACTCCCCACCGCATTGATTGCGCAGCATCAACCACTCGACCGCCAGAAACTTCTACTTCTCCAAACCATGTCCCCCAACCATCTTTTTGCAATACAATCCGCCGAACTGTACCCCGTGGGATCCCAAGGACCTCACGGCAGGCCTGAAACAGTCAGCACGGCCCACCGTACCTCGCTTTCCGTGATCATACCTTCCAGAAACAGCAAAGATCGACTCCTGCCTCGTGGTTGTGATCTGAGCCGTAGGCGTCGCAGAATGTAGAGGTAGATAGTGTCACAGGACAAAGGCGGTCAAGTCGATTAATGGAGATTGGGTCGAACGGCACAGGAATGAAGCAAACATAGCCCACTCCCACGGTATCGTCCCTTCAGCTTGCCTATGAAGCGGGGAAGGTAATTAAGCGCTGAAGATGATGAAGAGGGACATCGCATGATTTTCTTAGGCCGTTCTGCTCGTTGTTGTTGTCGCTGCTGTTGTTGTTACCGTCGACCGAACAATCCTTGACGGATATTCCACTCTTTCAAGATCCTCTGGTTAGGATCACGCACTCGTTTAGTGAACATCGCACTCGACGTGCACACCATTTTCGGACATTAGCTATCCATCGCCCACAATGCCTCGCACCACTTCTACCATCATCACACTCCTCCTCGCCGCCAACCTCGCACACGCCCAAAACCCCGTCCTCACTTCCTCCTTCACCTGGAACCAAAAATGCGGACCCACAGTCGCCTGCGGCCCATCAGCAGCCGGCGTCCACGGCACCGGCTACGCAGCCGCAAACAACGTGACCTACGCAGCCGGCAAGCCCATCGTCGGCGGCGTCGGTGCAGGTTGTGGACAATGGTACCAGCCTTAACCCAAAATCAAATAGAAAGCATGAGCTAATTCCCACTTTTCAGTTGGCACCTCCAACCAATCTCCAATGTCTACACCTCCAACGGCCTCAAACTCGGCACCCCCGTCGTCGTCAGGATAAACGACCAATGTACCGACCCGGGCTATTGCGATCAAGAAGAAGGCTCGAATACCGCAAACGTAAACACCAAATACGGCAAAGACGTGCATTTCGATCTCTGCAACAGCTCTGGCGTTACGAATCAATTCTTTGGACAAATTGGGGCTGGCGTAGCCATCGGCTATGCACGCCAATTATCCGACTGTAGCGCACTGGATAATGGGCCTTTTGGGAGCCGACTGGGAACGTTGAAGGGCGGGGCGGCGAATGCGGGGGGTGTACCGGCGAGTGGTGCGCTGACGGGGGCTGGGTTGGGGGATATTCCTATTAGTGCGAGTGGGCCGGAGCCGAGCTTGAGTCTTAGTTCGTTGGAGCAGTTTAAGGGTCAGTCCAGTGGACAAGAGGGTGCGGCTGCACCGAAGGCGGCGGCGCCGGTTGCTGGGAAGCAGGAAGCGCATGTGGTTGGTGCGGGAGCGCAGAGTACGACGATGTCATCTGTGGTGAGCAGCAGTGCAGCCGTGTCGTCGAGTTCTTCGACTGGTAATGGGAATGTGGGTGGAGCTGTGGCGGCGAGTTCATCGACTGGTGGTACTCCTGCTGCACAAAGTACAACGCTGGTGGCTGTGGTCAGCGGCAATACTGTGCCTGGTAGTAGCTCTGCTTCACCTAGCCCCTCGTCATCTGGAATCGCCCCCAGTGGTTTGCCTGGACAAAGCGATGATGACGATGGCAACGAGCAAGACGACTGCGATGAGCTTTGAGAAGTAAAATGCTTCTCCTCTACTAATCCCTTGCTTTTCAATAACAAGCAAATAGCGTCTTTTCAAACCTCTAAAAAGACTTCTATAGAGCGCCATAATCTAGATTCGCGTTTTCTGTGCTTCGAAATTCAATTAGGGTTTCTGCATGTGAAAAAGCAATGACTTAGGAGGCGCTCTTTCCATGCTCCAAAGCAAAAAGTACAGGTGGAGAATGAGACCTCTATGACATTCACGGCGCCAGAATTCTCGCTCCGAATGGAATGAGATTGAGACCTTCGAATGGAGGGCTGATGTTGTTTCTTGTCATTTTCTGCTTAATAACACAACGATTTTGAGCATTTGAAAGGCCGTTGAACGATTCACAACAAGAACAGCTGCTAACGCGAACATGCGAAAGTTCAGACTTTGCCATTTACGTACGGCGTGGTATCTGTTTTATTCACATAGTCCACCAAGTCCTCAATATTACATACCTTTAATCCCCACCTCTTTCCAAATTTCAGGCATCCATCCCGTCGCATCATGCCACCTTCTCTTCTCTCCGCTAGTCCTTCTATCTCTTCGCCATCTTCTACCAGCTCACAGATCACCCCAGCCAACTTCTTGTTCGCTAGCCGGCAGATTTCCACTGCAGCTTCTGTATGTCCTTGACGCTGTCTTATCCCGCCTTCTCGAGCGCGCAGAGGCAGCACATGTCCAGGCCGTCGAAATGAAGATGGTGTAGAAGAGGGAGAGGCTAGCCTTCGGCACGTAAGAGCACGATCGTGGGCGGAGATGCCGGTTGTAATGGAGGGATCCGAGGAGTCTATCGAGATAGTGTATGCGGTACGGTTGGGATCTGTATTCTTGAGAACCATCTGCGGTAGCTCGAGCGACTCTGTAGAATGTGGAGGTATTGGGGCGCAAATCAGACCACTGCATCATGATGAATCAGCACAATTTAAACGCAGGTTGGAGACGTTCTTACCTTGTATGTCTAATCATGAAAGCCATCTTCTCCGTCGTAACATCCTGAGCCGCTATGATGAGGTCTCCCTCATTCTCTCGGTCTGTAGAGTCAAGGACGACTATAAATTCTCCCCTCGCGTATGCTTCGATTGTGTCTTCGATGCTGTCGAAGTGCAGCTTCGACTCCCCGTTGACATACATCTCATATATTTCGAGCAGGAATTCTTGAAGTCTGGTTCCTTCGTTTCTTGTTGCGATAGCAGTCCTTTGTATGCGCTCACTATGTGATGTGCAGATCTTTCTAGACTTTCGGCTGCCGAAGATTTTCAACTTCTACGTTGCGGAGGTCGGAGGTTTCTGCAGGGACGGTGCAAGCTTTTTGATTCTTTGTTTCTCCGACAGGAGATTAACAACGAGGATTGTTGACATCGACATAGTGAGTACTTGATGCTGTAAGCAGTCGAGAGGGCACTCCCGAATGACGCCGAAGGCGGATCTGGGCCCAAACATCCATGCAGCAGATCATCGACGACCGCCTTGAATTGTTGAACGCGTCGACTCCCTCTACATCTGTGTATTTGCAAATGCTAGGGGGTTAAGCCTTCATCAAGATACGCAGCTGAAGCTCACCTCTATGCGGATTCATCCCACGACGGACTTGCAAAATGCCTCCCATCCGGACTGAACGCACTCACCAACGTCGGTTTGATGACGGGGGTCCATCTGAGCATGGAAGACGACTGCAAGACTTGCTCGATAAACAAGCACATCGTAGAACTGTAGCCGAGGAGAGAGCATTCCATCCACCAGGGACCGGATTCCATCTGCCAAACTTTTCCGACCCTCGACGGCACTCCACTGGTCTTGACGCTTTGACTAAGCCAACTACAGAGCTACCGGCTCCTCAAAGGAATACAAACAGACCCCATGCAGGCTTCTCAGCACTTTCATCTCAACCCGATAAGGCCGAGGCAGCACCACCACAGAATTACATCGATCTGACCGCGGAAGATGATGCTCCCCAAGAGATCACCACTCCTGGGCCTTGTCTGGCGTACTGCCCTCACTGCAGACCACCCAAGCATCTAAATACTCCATTCGATGATATGTATGCTCAATGTCTCGAATGCTACATGCCCTACGAGATACGTCGCTACCCATGCAGTTGCCCTCCACCACAACAGTGTGATGACGAACGTGATGATGGCTTCTCAGATCTCCGCGCAACCTTGAACGCGACCGATCCTCCGCTCTCGAATCTCGCAAGACGCGTTTTGCTCCTCACCGCTCAGGTACCCACTGGAAGATACACCACATACATCGCGTTGGCAGATTTCTACATGCACACGTGGGGCATGACATCCAGAAAGAATATGGGCGCAGCGCTCAAGAAGAATGAGTGGTGGCCAACGGTACCAAGTCATAGGGTTATAGCAAAAAATGGAAGCATTGGGACTAGACTTGAATGGGGAGGTCATTTAGGGGACTTCAGCACAGAAGAGAGGATGGAGGTGCTACAGCACGAGGGAATGCGATTTGATGTCAATGGGAGGGCTTTAGGATCTACGTTCACCGAATTCAAGTAGGAGACGTCTGTCTTCTTCTCGACGACGACAGCCTGGGAAAAGGAATACCGCATCATCTTCGGCCAAAGATGAAGACATCTGCCAGCCTATCGGAGTGGTACAGACAGGTGCAATTTTCTATTGCGGGTAAAGCAGATATGTGCCTTTTCAGCAAGGTAAACAATGAAGAGAAACCCGAAAACGCGGGAAGTTGAAGAACGTGGAGACTTCGTGCTACTGGTCGACCTGCTGTTCGCCGAGAAAGCCATGTATCATTTGCCTGCTGAACCACGCGGGCAGGAACCTATGAATCGAGACTACATACAAACCTACTAGGCAGTAAAATAAGAATACCTCGGACTTGTTATATCATTTTGATATCAAACACATCAGAAGCCTCTTGGTCCCTTGATTTTCGTTTCACTATCTATTTGAGAATGGTAGAGGGCTCCAGCATGTCAGAAACCGTATGCTTAGTCTAATTTCGAGCTTGGCGCTGCAAGCATGCTTATCAAGCGAACCCAAGCTCAGCGGAAAGATGCTGGTCCATGGCTGAAATAGAGCCACCGCTTGTCAGCGCCTCCCGCCAGTGCAATGTCTGTCTCAGATTCTTGTGACGGTTGGTGAATATCACCCCTCCTATAAAGAAAGGTAAGTATCATGTTCTCTATTATTCTTTACAATGTTTTCCTCACCTCATACAAGCATTGCGTCCCTATCTAGCTATTGGAGGGGAACAGCATCATTGCAGCTCATCTTGCTTGAACGATCGTGGGGCTCAACCGTTGAGAAATACGAATTGAAAGGCTTCGCGGGTATAGTGGAGCTGAATGAGGTGGAACTTTGGGTAGGTGACGCCATTGCACTAAAAACGGAATAAAGCCTTGTAATATTCGAATTCAAGAAATTTTAGACATCTGACTCAATGTCCTCAATCGATACTAGCCCTAGAAATATCTCGCCGATACAAGATGTCTCTACCATTCCGATTTCTTAAGCATCGTTCACCTCCACGACATCACACTCGATCTGACGCGATACCTCCAAAAGCCGACATGGGGTGGGACCCCAAAAAGATGGACGAGAAGGTGTGGAGGTATTATTTAAAACGAAGAGATGGATCGATTCTGGAAAGACCGTACGAATCCTGGGGTCCCGATGAAGTCGAACGCGACGTCAGACTCAAGATCAGTGTCGGATTCGAGAAAGTGAAGTGGGACAGATGCTACACGGGCAGAGGTGTGTTAAGAGCCAGCGAGGAGGAAGGAGGAGCCAGCGAGGAGGAGGGAGGAGCCAGCGAGGAGGAGGGAGACTATTACAGTTGGAGCGATGACATAGGCCCTACAGATAAAATTGTCGATAGCAGAAGGGGCCGGATTGTATTGGACTTCAGGAAATTGAGGAAGGAAGAGTCGAGCATCGCAGTCGAAGAGGATACGAGACCGAGCAAGAAGCGAAAGCTGAGTGGAAGCGAGGGATTGAGGAGAATCTCAGTATGGGCAAGGCAGAAGGCATCTTCGGTTCGCCATCAAGTCCGCCCCACGAAATAGAACAGGAGCAAGAAGCGCAGCCCACCATCATCGCTGGAGAAGGAAGCTTGAAAGTCGACGCAATTCCCTAAAATGTTGGGATAAAGCCAACACAACGAGCGACATTCTACTTGGCAGAATCCCTGGAACATACCGTCTCGCTATCACTATGACAGGAGCTAAGATGACTCTGAATCCCTCACTCCCTTGGCTGCCCTACAATTCTCTGAGACTATTACCTGCGTTGGTTTATTATATTCCGGCAAGGAAATCGTCGGACTATATACGAAGACACTCAAGATGGAGGGTCCGAATACGTTTTTCGTTACGCATTTCATTCTTCAAAATAAACAATTCGCCTCCTCGTTCTTCGATACTACCCAGGATGAGCTTGGATGTGTACTATAAGGGCTTTTCAAGATCGCTAGAGAATGGTTGAGTATTCGATACACCTTTTCCCAACGATTCCCACGAACGTGATGCTTCAGCCCCCCCAAACACCGGACATGCATAAATACAGCCGTAGCCTGGAAGCACCATCTCCCAGAATCTTCATTCTGCTCGAATCCTCCAACTTTTGTAGAGTAGCCTGATCGAATGCGAAAATCACAGCCCTACGGACGCCCCCCACGCCAAGCCTCATGGCAGCCCGGAGGTCTGCCCCTAGTAAAATCTCCGGCTTCGCTGTCGTTCTCAAAATCTAACTTTCTTTGTACCTCCTCTCCTATTCATATCCTCTGCGTAAAGCGAGCGGAATGGTCGTAGAGACATGTCCTCATCTGGTACTGGTAGACAGAAGGATCACAGCTTCAACCCCTCGCACCAGCATGTGCATTATCCGTTCTGGTTCGGAGGATCGGCGAGTTGTTTTGCTGCTGCGGTGACGCATCCATTGGATTTGAGTATGAGCTCCTACGCGTGTACCAAGGACGCCAAAGTGATGTAGAGCTAATTGTGTGTATAGTAAAGGTAAGTTCGTGCCATATGAGTCCTGGGAGTGAGGGAAGCAAGCGCTCACGCATGGCAGGTGCGCCTACAAACACGCACTCCAGATGGCCCTAAGGGCATGTTTGGCACCTTTGTGCATATCATGAAGACTGATACCGTGCTGGGTCTCTATCGCGGCGTACGTCTTATGTCCCACTCCGCCTACTATCTACCACAGAAACATCAGTAGCTGACACCCTCCTGTCCAAAGCTCTCCGCCTCCCTCCTCCGCCAACTAACCTACTCCACCACCCGCTTCGGCGTCTACTCCGAACTCAAAGAAACCTTTACGACCGCCAAGTCCTCGCCCTCCTTTGTCTCTCTAATCGCAATGGCATCCACATCCGGCTTCCTGGGCGGTATAGCGGGGAATCCGGCTGATGTGCTGAACGTAAGGATGCAACATGATATGGCACTCACGCCTGAGCGTCGAAGAAATTATAAAAATGCGGTCGATGGGTTGATCAGGATGAGTAGGGAGGAGGGGTGGAGGAGTCTGTTTAGGGGGGTGTGGCCGAATAGTATGCGGGCTGTATTGATGACGTCGAGTCAGTTGGCGAGTTATGATGGGTTTAAAAGGATGTTGCTTGAGAAGGCGAATCTGGAAGATGATCTGACGACACATCTCACGGCCTCCTTTATGGCGGGGTTTGTGGCGACAACGGTTTGTAGTCCGGTCGATGTGATCAAGACGCGAGTTATGAGCGCGAGGCACAACGAGAGCTTGCTGGAGTTGCTCAGAAAGACTATTGCGAACGAGGGTGTGGGTTGGATGTTTAGAGGCTGGGTGCCGAGTTTCGTGCGGTTGGGCCCGCATACGATTGCTACGTTCTTGTTTTTGGAACAGCACAAGAAATTCTATCGGCGTATGAAGGGGCTGGAGGATTGAGGTCGAACCTCGAGAAGGATTGTAGAGGTGGTAATGTACATTATATTTCTGTTGTGAGTATGTGCTTACTTCAGGGCAAGCATGGCGTTGGTGGTAGCAAGCACATAGATCGCTGGGCATTTCCCGGCGTCAAGAGCTGGATCAGGGTCGCCTCAGATGCCTACAAGAATACGAGTTTTGTGTTAATTCGTAAATTTTCGGCGGCTGGTTGTTTATCTTTTTTCTCAAAGTGTACCATATGCATACATGCTAGTTTGTTGGGCTGTCCCTAAAAGTGATGTGAGCAGAAATAGAGTGCCATTGTCGTTGCAAGCGGGATCGGAATACTCAGGCGTGGGCCCGTGTCCTAGGACTTTCAAATTCCAATTAATCACGGGGTATATCTTGTGATGGAGCACGGTTTAAGTGACTTCGGCGCTTCTCTTGCAACGCGAACATGCCAACTGAGGGCATGGTGATCCAGAACTGACAGTTTTCTGATTTCGATTTCAAACCAAATGTGCTGAGTGTAACTCGGCTATCCCACCTCCTCCCACCCCATCTTCTGCTCCCCACCCTCACCTCCGCTACCTCCAAGGCAACGTAGCAATATACACCGATTCCCCCTGCAACCTCTACCCAGACTCCTCCCACCTACACAATCAATTACACCCTCGCTCCAAACGTCTGCTCTCAAGAATCAAAAGGACCATCTCCTCCAACATTCCTCAGCTACATCGTCAATTCGCGTCCAACCTGCACTAACGGCAGCCTCGCCGCCTTTGTCTTGTATTCTGACAGCAGTTGCAAAGACGTATATAAATCAGTTTCGGCTAAGCAGCTTTGTACCGGGACCTGTTTTTCGAGTGACGGTGTGTGTGTTGGCCTGGTAAACTTCGAAAGCGTTGCATTCATTTGTAACGGTCTTGGGGTCAGGAGCGAATTTTGCTACCAATATCCTCAGGGAAGGGAGTGCGGCGACAAGTAGTTCACCATTGGCTTCAAACCTAACGATGAGTGCTTTGACGAATACGCTACTTCATCCTAAGCTTCCTGTTTGGCTCAACAACGCCACGAGAATTGCGATGACAACGGCATCAGCCACTGTCTCGGTCAATACCAGTGCCAACTCGACCACAAGAACGACTGATCAACCGATTGCCACTTAAAGCGGAGGAACAAATCCACAACCTTCATCTACTTCGTTCCTACAAGCATCCCCAACAACGGCGAGCAGTGACGCACAATCCTTCTTTGCCAGAGTTGAAACCTTGCTCTCGTTGTTGGTGGCGATTATGGCATCTTCAATCTCGTAATGGTTCGAAGATCAAGATCTCCACTAGAATAAAATTTGAGGTGCTAGGACCAGTCATTTACTTACTGTATTAAATAACGGAGTTGGTTTTGCGAATAAGATCGCCAGGTGTAGCGATTCATGTACATCTGAATAACGCGTCAAAATTCCCAAAAACGAAGCAACGATAGGTAGAACTTCGGTTCGCGCTGCTGTGCTTGAAAGCGAGCATGTTCTCAATAGAGCGCACTGCAGTAGGGGCTTCGCTTTCATCATGGAATCAAGGTGACATTTACATAGTTGGTGGAGTATCGAGAGACTGTTCTCGGCTTCGACAGAGCAGGAAATGCCAGGCAATCCGCTCTATTGAAGTTTTGAGACTGCACAATCACAGTTGCGAGGCGCAACTAATGGCAAAATTTCGACTCCAAGGTAAGCCCCCGAAACAGAATTGCGATCAATGATGGAGCAGGATGCGTGATTTCATTCTTAAATACGTCTACTCGTACAGGCATAAACCATGAAACCAAAGTAAAAGCATGAGCCATCAGAACATAGCGATCGGGTATCAATCAAAGCTCCGGCGCATGCCAACCGTCCCTTACGATCTTCATGAGTGCAGCCTGTTTGTGAGGGAAAGACACCTCTTTCTCCTTGAAGAAGCCAACGTCTTGTAGATAGTTGACCATCCTGTCGCGCCATTAGCCACAAGGACCCACCCAGTATCAACCCGATCGCGGTACTCACTTCTGGTTATCACGCCTTGGCTCGCATAATACTCTCTGCGTTCTTGGGTCTGCCAACCAGCAATAGTGCACCAATGCACTCATCCACACCTTCACTCTATGCTGGCCCCTGAACTCTTTCTCACCAACTAACGCATGAAAGCCTCTGTCCCAATCATTAACATCACTACCTGTGAGATGTCTTCCCAGTTGATCCTCTTTCACCCAATAGATCTCAAAGTATCCGAAGGGCTTGCCATCCCAACATCCAATAACAGGAAAGCTATGCTTGTCGTTCAATGACGTAGCGAGGAATTCCTCTTGCGTCGCCAGTGGGCCAGAGACTCCCCAAGCTGCCGAGACACGGGGCTGGTTCATCCAATTGTGGAGTAGATCTGTATCGCAGGGATGGAGGTCGATGTTGCCCAACGACGGTAATGTAGCGTTAGAGATGCCGGAATTAGGAGGGAGGAAGTTAGGTGTCCCTGACCCGCAGGACGCGGTCGTTGGGCCCCGGTGTTTGGGGGACTTGGAGGATATGGAAGCAGTGCGGAAGGACAGGAACTGGCCCAGGCTAGGAATATAGCGAGTGTAGATCGACGCGCCTTGGGCTGGTGGCTTGGGACGTATTGGGTGTCTGATGTTGTTCGTGAACGTGTATTGTGGTGGTGGAGGTGGGTAGTAGGTTGGGAGATGGCTGCTTGAAGCAAAGGGACTCGGGGTTTGCGAAGACCATAGACCTTGCTGTATAGTCTCTCCAGTAGCGCTATCGATCCGTGGTGAGGATAGTGGAGTGCCTTCTCTATTAGGCGAGCCAGGTCTGGAGGGGTATGGCGAAGCTGACGAAAATGGCGAGTGTTGGGTGGGCGAGAGTGTAAATAAGAAGATTCGAGGATCTATCTGCCAGAACGATCGCTGGCTGACGAACATCTTCATCCAGCCCTCTCCACTCCTCTCATCTGTCGTTGTACCGACTGATGACTCTTCGGTGGCAATGAGGCCCATTCGCTCTAACTTTTGCAACAAATGCCTGCCTTTGAATATTCCGTCTCTTTTGATGTTCACGCGCCATTCGCCTTTTGGCCTTCCTTCCTCTGGCATTTCTGGACTAATGCCGGCAGTCAAGTGGGGGTTCGGTGCAGACTTGTTCACTGATCAGTCTGATAACATCAAACTAGGTCAGAAGAGGTACCTGATGGAAGTACCACCATAGCGTGGCCCATAGCATCATGGCTATCTGACGAGTGGGGGAGGTGGCAGGCTTAAAGTCGGAGTTGTTGGGGTTGGAGATAGATGAAATGAAGAGATTGTCATTGTGCAGTGTAGGAGTCTTGTAACGACGTGATTGATGCTTCCTTGACCCGAAGAGCTGCTCCCTCTCGTCTAGCGGCTCCTCGGTGCCATCATCATCGTCGACAGACTCGAGCATAATAGTCCAGCCTGGCGGGAAGATTGAGTGATGAACATTCAAGTCATGGGACTTGAACGAGAGGCCAGCGAAGACCGGGTTGACTGTGAGGGTCTGCCCATTGGGTAGGTATACCAGGTTTGGTGCCATTTTCCATCAATACTGAGAGCATTGCAACGTTGGGAGGTTGAGGATTGGTCTCGAGTACCTTTGATAGGTCACGTGATGGTATCGGACCGCTAGAAGCGGATTATCGCTCGAGAATGCATCGCTCGAAAATGCTCAAAGTTCGCAAGCTTCATGGGTATGGTGCTCAGGTAGGGAGACTATCATGGCTTCAATATAAGCAAGAAATCTGTCAAGCTTGTATGGGAAGGGCGACGACCCTGCCTCCAGGCACACATAGCGGCGCCTGCTATTGCGAGAAAATCCGAGAGACCCAACGGCAACTAGTGCTGCAAAGTCGATCTCACGCATGGCAACACTATACGAAGCAGCAAAACATTCGACTGATATTCTTATAGAGCGTCAAAGCTGAGGCTGATTTCTTGACGGTCAGCCAAGCGGACAACAGATGAAACTGTGGCGGAAGCTCAAGGCAGAAGCCACCTCAGTGATTCACAGTTCCGCCTTATGCTGCGGCTTACTACTGCGATTTTGTGTTACTCAACAACTCCATAAAGCTTCAAGATTGTCTGACACTTCTTTGTCCCAGTCGTGTTGGTCGTACCATTGTTACTTGCCAGCTTATTTTGTTCAATTACAAAACCCTTCCATTTCCAGCTTGCACGCTCGTTAGATCCTTTCCTACGCTAGAAAAATAATCTGGACGATCTTGTACAACATGGGGGACGTTATTCTCGAAATGGGCTCCAGTTCCGAGGGCGAAATGGTCAATGGGATCAACGATGACCATCCCATCGTGGTAATTCCTGATGGTGCTCCCCCTCCACCGACCATGCAGATGGTCAAGAAGCAGCACAAAAAGGTCAAACCCAAGCCCAGAGCGTCAGTGCTTGAGTACAAGACTGTCAACGAGATGTATGATGCCCTGTATCTCTAATGTTGTCTCGACACTTTATTGACATTTACCGTCTCCCAGATGGGACCGAAAAAACTATGGCCGCAAGATTGTGGAGTCTCTGGACAAGGACTCAGACAAGGTAGACAAGTACGAAGAGTATATCTTCGTCGAACGGCGTAGATATGGTGCGCGACCAAAGCTTTTTATTTGCTATGAGGATGTGCTAATTTCCACTCAGACGAAGCCAACAGGCACTTCAAAATATACCTGGACATCAAGTCAAAGTCACTAGCAGATACGCTACGCGAGATTCTCAAGGATGTCAGCACTGTTTCGATGCGAGGAGATAAGGTACGTCTTGCTTCACTTATTCTTCCCATTTCAACACTGTCAGCCTTGCATGACATTTTTTGGGATATATGCTCCCAGGTACTCCTGAAATACGTCTCGTAGTTCTTTACATATTTTGTACTTATGATGCTGACTCGAAACGACATACAGCCAGAGGTGAGCTAAGACTTGTCTCCTTGTATATTGATCATTTGCTCAAGTTTTCAATAGGTCCGAGTCCAAACATTGTTCCATTTTCTGCCCCAACTCGAAGAAAAACGGAAGAGCAAGGCCAAGGAAGGCGACCAAGGAATAGAGCATCTCGATTTGCTCATACGCTATCTTCAGCGGCACTTTGCATCCACAATAGGTAGCTTACCTCACCTCCTTGAACACGGCGAAATCACATACGATCTGCTGTGGGCTCTGTTTCCACCAAATTCCATCGTCTATACGACTTGTATCTACTCAGAGCAACCTAAATGCCTCGCTTATGACCACGGAGAAGACAAGATGATCAAGGACCAGAAGTACTTCGTACTATCAGGACGCTATCTTGACTTCGATGGTAAAAGATTTGGAGAAGTTTCAGGAGGCACTGCTATCGCGGAATTTCATGGTGCTAGAAACATCACCACTCTGGAATCTTTTCCCATCAAATATCATCACGATAAGGAGGAGCTTGAATCGATGCTGATTGAGCGTGGCCGGCGTTTCGCATCCTTGAGAGGGATCCATCACTGCGCTTACGATGGCCTGGCACATAAGAAAGTACAAGGCAAGCCTATCAAACTCACGGTGAAAGGTCGCATTATGGTGGACCCGCAGAGCTTCAGGGAGCACGATCCCAATTATCAGCGTCCGCAAATAGACGGTGTTGCATTTGACGACTTACCTCGCTTGCGAAGAAGCGAATTACACGACATGCTCATCGAACCTGGTATGCTGCCTCAGGAGAGCAAGAACCATGTTGACGTAGGTATCAAGCCTAGCGAGATGAAAGACGAACAATTGCTAGTCTGCAGCCCAACCGTGCTAGGCTTCAGCTTGGACCGACGGGTCTGGGCTGAGTTCGCCGTCGCCTGCATTGAAGACGTCCAGTGGTCAGATCTTCCATTCGAATCCCTCGTCATCCCGGAGAAGAAGAAAAACGTCTTACAGGCCCTAGTACGAAGGCACAACCCAGACGACGTGGAGGAGTCCTTTGACGACTTTGTAGAAGGCAAAGGGAAGGGTCTGATCATTTTGTTGCACGGTCCTCCTGGAGTGGGCAAGACATTGACTGCGGAAGCCATCTCTGAATCCCAGCGTCGGCCGCTCTATCGTGTCTGTGCAGGCGATCTCGGTCTCGACTCCGACAAGCTTGAAACACGCCTCACGGCAATCCTGGACCTCGTCGCTCGCTGGAAGGCAGTGCTTTTGCTAGACGAAGCAGACGTGTTCCTTGAGGCTCGTCAACCGCAGCATCTCATGCACAACACGCTCATTTCGGTCTTCCTACGCCAACTCGAATACTTCCAAGGCGTCATGATCCTCACCACAAACCGAGTGACAGCTTTCGATGAAGCCATACAAAGCCGAATTCACTTGGGTATCAAATACGAGCCTCTTAGCCGGAAAGCGAAGGCGGAAGTATGGACAAATTTCCTGAAGCAGGCGACCTCGGCGTCAAAGATACGGAAGGTTTCCAAGATCTCGACCAAGCAACTGGAAGAATTGAGTAAGAAGGAGTTCAATGGCCGACAGGTAAGAATGTTCCATGCAATCACCCAACACGTACTCTTTCTGACTTGCGAATCTAGATCAAGAACACCGTTCGCATGGCTTACGCTTTGGCCGTGGCGAAGGACAAGCCCCTGGGATACGAGCACCTAGTTGACGCGATCGAAGCCAATCAAGATTTCGACAATGACTTCCGTGGAGCCGGAGCTGCTGAAACTATGAAAGCATACATGTAGATCATCGCTCAACGTTTAGACGATTTGAATGCGTTCCTCGACTATTGGCATAGCGGGCATTTCACTGGAGAATCGGGTAGAAATTGGAACTTCTTGCGCCGCACACAGGTTCCTTCAAATAGATGAATCGAAATTCACATTTACCATGCAGCATCTCCCATCCACATATCCAGCTGGTGTCAAGACTACACCCCCTAACGCCTCGCTCTCTTTCCAGATCGCCTTCCCAACGCCCTGAACACCTATCAAACTCCCCTCACATGCACCAGCCCCGCTCTTCACCCCCACCATCACTGCAAACAGATTCCCAAAAATTCCTCCCTACTAATCGCTCCATCCCCATCCAAATCGAACTCTTCAATCATAGCCACCAACTCCTCCTCCTCCAACCCCTCCCCCAACTCCCTCGCCACCCTCTTCAAATCCTTCAAATCAATCTTCCCTTTTGCGCCCTCATCAAAAAGGTCAAACGCCCGCATAATCTCCTCTCTCGGATCCCTCGCTAAAATCATTTGCGCCATGACAGTCTGGAAGGCCGTGAAAGGGATGAGGAGGCGGGTGTGCTGGTATGGGGGGGAGGGGTTGGGGGCGGCTTTGGTATCCTGAGGGGGCGAGGAGGGGGCGCCGTGGGTCTGTAGGATGGAGAGGATTTCGGCTTTGGGGAGATCGAAGCCGAGGGCTTTCATGGCGACTTTGAGTTCATGATAGTCGATTTTTTGATCTTTGTCTAGGTCGAAGAGCATGAACTGTGTGTGTCCATACTATTATCAGTTATCCGGGTCTCGGCAAGAATTGTGTAGAGAATCCCCACTGAATGAGGCGCAGTTGAGCACATACGGCCTCCTTGATTTCTTCCCTCTGCTCTTCCGTCAATTGGTTCTGTTCTTCGCGCTCCATTCTCTCCTTCTCTAACTTCTCTCGCTCGCGTTCTAATCTGGCATTTTCGCGCTGTTGCTGGGTTGTGGATGCGCCAAAGGTTGACCGGTCTGGGAGTTTGCCTAGATTCGATGCGTATGGTCGCGAGGGGAAGGTAGGGTGTGACGAAGAGGCCATGCTGGCGATTAGAAGGGGTAGTGCGATAGGAATCGAGAACGACAGTGTTGCAAATACGTGAATGGAGGTCGATACTGCAGACGCGTTTGTGGGTACCTTAGGTTTCACGCGTTGGGCTAGCGGGTACGGCCCGCCTGTGACGTGCAGCGCTCGAGTTTGGCGTTATCGATAAGGTATTCTATTTATTTCAGCCCGCTTTCGACAAAGAAACTCCGACAATATCCAGACTTCTAAAATAAGAAGCTCAGCGGCAACGAGCTGCTCAATTGCATGACAGCAATTGCATCATAGTTCCTCCCCAAAGCCTCACGTCAAGACCTTCCACCACGCTCAATGATGGAATCAAACATGCCTAACATTCTCATCGTCGGCGCTACACGTGGCCTTGGCGCATCTCTTGTCAAGATCTATGTCGACTCTGGCGCCCGAGTATTTGCAACAAGTCGCTCTAAAGAAATACCAGAATCTACAAAAGATGTTACCTATATCCCAGACATTGACGTTGCGAAAGAGGATGCCGGATCCAAGCTGGCGAAACACATTGGCTCGATACCACTGGATGTGGTCATTATAACGGCAGGGTATTTCGGCACAGAGAGCTTCGATGAACCGAATTGGGACGCAGAGGTGAAGATGTACACGACGAGTTCGATTGGGCCAGTATTCATTGTGCATGCGCTTGCAAAAGCCAATCTACTGCCCAAAGGAAGCAAGATCATTCTCGTAAGCAGTGAAAGTGGGAGCATCACGTTACGGCATGAAAGTGAGGGCGGAGGCAACTACGGACATCATGCGAGCAAAGCTGCGTTGAATATGGTGGGGAAGTTGTTGAGTTTGGATTTGAAAAAGAAGGGAGTGACGGTGGGGATTGTGCATCCAGGGTTCATGAGGACGGAGATGACGAAGGGGGTGGGGTTTGATAAATTTTGGGACGAGGGTGGGGCTGTGACACCGGACCAGGCAGCGGAGTCGTTGGTGAAGTTTGTGGAAGGGTTTGATATCAAGAATACGGGGGAGTATTGGGCGCCAAGGGGGCCTGGGTAAGTGTCCCTCGACTCGAAGAATCTAATCCTGTCCCCAACTCTAACATAGTCGTAGGGACATTGGCACGGCTGAAGCAGTTCTCGGTCCCAAGAAGGATCTCAGCACGCCTCTCCAACTGCCGTGGTAGGCTTTCATGGCTAATCTGGCAGTACAAGCGGCCTAGCTCTGCCAATATGTAGATGCTACCACGAATGACGAGACAACGATGGAAATGCTTAGAGCTCATGACCCAATTCTGCAATCCAGCTCCCCACTTCAAATCTCAGCGCCCGGTCACAATTTGAAAGGTAAGATATCTTGCCGCGGTTCCCAAACCTTTCATTGTCTCATGTCTCCCATATCTTTTACACATTCTATTTCTACGGAAGACCACAGTCAGCATTCGCTTTTCTTCCATGGTCCCAGAGGTAAGAGACACGTTGTCTCCCCGCGAGATTTCCACAGTAGCCACGGAAGCGAAGGAAACAAATTTTGAAGGGAAAGCTCACACAGCAACAAAAGCTTGCCAAACATCAAAATACGTTCTCGTATCCCAAGCACCCGGTGCCTGGTCGTAACGGCGATCGACCGCGCACTGCATCGGAGCTACCCACGGCCAGGTTCAGCCATTCAATTCAACCGTAAGTACAACATATGTCTACGGTCAACGTACGCGCCAGAGCCCACGTCTTGGGCATCTCCTCATCAGTCAACGGATTACTCCGTGGCCCCTTGATCGGACCAGCCGCCGCTGCCATAGTTTGGGCCATGAAATCGCACGTGTTCTCTCGAAGGCTGCGGGGCTGATGTTACCGCATAGGATGTTTCGTGGAACGTAGGGGCGCAAGATTAGACCTATATTGCCGCCCACGCCCGGGGATTGTGACTTTTATTGGTTGCATTACGAAAGGGTGGGTGCACTAGGCTTTGCACTTACCGATATTTGTAGCAATACCACCTCGTCCGCCAACATCTTTCCCGCAGAGGTTGAGGAGTGACACGGCAGCTGCTTGCATCTCGAGCGCCGTTGAGAGATCGTAGAGGTCGCTGCCCTTTTTGACGATGTTGAAGGTGCAGAGTCCATCACCTGCAGCTGACGTTAGAAACACACTCGCCTCGTGCCTCTTGACATTCTGATGTTACGTACCAGTAATCCACCGCACAGGCAGCTGCAAGTCATACTGTTGGTAGGCACCACTGGGCCCTGGCGGAGCTCGCGCTCCAACAGTCAGATTTCTGGTGCGGGTTTCTTGAAAGGAGTTGAAGGCGTCCACGCAGCTGTCGTAGGTTAGTGATGAGCCGGAGGGGCAATTAATGCCGATGTCTTTTTGAGCCGGGTGGTATTGTTGGAGCTGTGAGGTTGAGGACTGGTGCGGGCTCTGAGGTTGTTGTGGAGGGGTTCGAGAGGGGCTATTATCTGCGTTGGGGTAATGGTCAGGTTGGAAGGTGCAAGCTGCTGGGTGAGGATGTTTTATCTCAACTTGGGGGTTCAATGCTGTCGACGAAATCTGTGTGAGCAAGGCACAAAACCACACGAGTGAATTGGATGAGAGACATGAAAGATTATACAATGAGGCTCTCGTGGAGCAAATGTAATGAAAGTCATTGTGGGCTCGTTACTCGCGCAAGAACACGGGGCTGGTGTACCAGTATCTGCGGGTAGATGGGTGGTAATATTTGGTGCTCAAAGCGACTGCCTGTCGCGCCTTTTGGAGTAGAATCCAAAATGTTCCCAGATGCCATTGCCGACAGGTTTTGACCTAGGAATAGAAGGTGAATGAGACTTCCCCAAAGGTTCCTAGTCAACGGTAGCCTTTCTTTGTAAGGGACAACATCCAAATTACGGAGAGCGTATATATCAAACTGGTGGTTCGCAGGATAGCAATATACCCTTTGAACCGGAGACAAAAGAATTCAAATAACACGGGGATAGCTCGCTCGCATTGAACAATGTAACACCTTTCGCTAACCTCGAAAGCCTCACTTTTGATTTCTGTGAGATGCCTCTATGTAATGTATCAATTTCATGCATCTCACTTGCATGGCTGGGTATCATAGCGCATGCCATTGATAATATGGTGACGCGCCACGTTTAACCCTCAAGACAAGCATAACCCTAGCTCATTCCAAGAGTCTGAGGCATCCAATTGTAAGAAGTCGCATCCAGAAGAAGCACTGATTGGTGCTTGTCAATCATAAGAGGTAAGTGCTGCAGTAGAAGTATCCCCCCCGAACAAGCTTTGCGGATTATCCTCAATGGCGAAGGCTACTCTCCTCGCAGAACTCGATGAGCTGGCTTCAGCCTGATCGGGAACAGTAAAATCAATCCTCCTTCTGCTGGAAACAGGTGGTCCTGAAAGGTCTGGGCCATACTCAGAGTCGTTCTTGCGCTTCGGACAAGAACCCTCTTGTGAATCTATCTGCTTTCCATTAGTAGAAAACGCGTTGCCGCTAACTCTTCGTTTTGTCGGAAGCGGTCCCATATCATCTGTTTCTAGCTCGGTGCTCTTCCGCTTCTGGGCCCTCCTCTTTGACTCTCGCGAACCCTCAGGAAAGAGGAGATCGGCATCTGGGTCATTAAAGTTGCCTCCACCTTTGCCAATTCGACCGAATAGCTGCTCAGGAATTTGTAGCTTTGCCACTTGTTTGCTCACATCGCGGACTTCCTCATGGTGGAACGGTACGAATTTGGCGTTCTTGATAAGCGTACTCATGGTGTCGTCGTCCAGCAGACTCCTTTCCGCTCTCTGATGCTCTTGGGCAGTCATGCCTTTACGTCTCTGCAGCATCTGGTCCTCTAACGTGTCCTTCAGCACAAGCGTCTCTACATACACTGGTCGAGTTTGGCCAATACGGTGAGCACGCTTGATAGCCTGAGCTTCGACGTTAGGTTGCCATACTGGGTTGACAAAGAAAACTCTAGAGGCGCTGGCAATGTGCAGGCCATGAGCCGCTTGGTGAACATTCATAACCATGACCCGAAACATTTCGGTCGTGTTGAATGTAGTGATGTAGGCGGTCTGTCGAGCGAGGCTGAGGGTCTTGGTATAGATCAGATAGCGTATACCCAAAAGGTCCAGGGCTTGAGATATATAGTACGCAACGTTGTCACCTTCGTAAAAGATAAGAATCTTTTCGTCTTTGTGGAGGACTGTGACTCTGTCAAGCAAATAACTCAATTTCGCAGATGCGGTTCCACTGATCCTGCTCTTGTATAAAGGAGAGTCCGGCGGGATCAGGTTCAAAGATTCTTCCGCCTTTGGTCTTTTGAGAGCAGACTTCAGGGCTGACCTGGGCCGCGATGGATTGCCAGCGGCCGCCTCGGTGGAGTGGGAGTCCTGGCCTTGGGTCTGTTGCCCATTACGAGGGTCCGCGCCTGCTTTTGCTCGAGAGACAGTGATCTTTTGAGTCAATTTGGGCACTCCGCCAGAAGTGGAGACCTTTTTGTGGGAGCTAGCCCCGACAATTTGATCGTCCTGCCGAGAACTACCTTCTAGTATCGTTTCCTTGGCTCTTCGCTGCGCCTCTTGACAAGCTTTCTGCATGGCAGATGCGCCTACACCTGCAAGGCCATGAGAGATTTTGCTGTCATACAAATGAGTATCAGCCCAGTCCTGAGCTTTAAGCAATTGCGTGACGCCCATGAGTAATGGGTCATTGCCCTTTGCAGGAATGAGAGACCAGTCATTCTTAGCCTCTGTAGGAAAGTCTTCAACATATATACCCATTTCATGTAATTCCGCAAAGGATCTCCATGAAGCCGAATTCAACGCAAGATCACCAACAGCGAGCGCGTTCTCCATCAACATCCTATCGTCTGTTTGGCCTTCTGACCTAAGGAAATCATGCTGCTCATTGTATTCACGCAAGACCTTTACGGTTTTAGTAACATCTTCGGGTGAAAAGCTGGTCCAGTAAAACCCGGACTGTCTCAAATTCTGAATGAGTGTATTGAGTTGCCGACGATTCTTTGGGTGGAACATGTAGTCCTCATCAACGCGTTCAGAGGTCAGAGCGTTAGTTGTCAGGTTCAGAAGAAACAGATCAATGCTGAGCTTATCGTGATAGCTTGGTTGCAGGTGGACAACCCGGTTATGCAGGGGCGGTAAATGAATGTCCGCCTCAATATCCTCGATTCGATGGCGAACAACCAAGCTCTCTAAGAGACTCTTCAGAGATTTAGGCTTCCTTCGACCGTCTTCATGAGGCATGATGTACTTCTGCCACGAGGCAGGATCATCTTCTTTACTGTTAGCCCAAGGTTTTACCTGCAGAAATCCGGCTACGATCATTCCAAGCTTTTCAAGGTCCTTACGTTCCTGTGCTAACGCCGACTCCTTTCTTCGTGCTTCAAGGATATCTTCGTTGATCGCTTTCGAGGAAGCTTCGTCGAGGTCGTAAGTCTCATGTGTGGCTGTGCCGACTTCGACGCCCATGAGACCGTTTGCTGGGGTGCCGCTGACAATCCATTTCCTGTCGACATGGAGCAGCTGTAGGGCCCAATAGACGTTGCCTTTGCGCCCGGAAGAGGAGAATTCATGACCTTCGTCCATGATAATTCGTAGAAAATGTAGATCCTTGAGTGGTGACTGGTATTTATCGCTAGTAGAACAATGGCAGTCATCATCCGGTGAGCATTTACATTCACCCCTCAATTGTCTCTTAGCTTTTGAACAAGCTTTTGCCGTCTCTGAAGGGACCATTTCTTTTTCAAACCGTTGTTTGGACATGATAATAATGTCGTACCGCAGCAGCTTATCTGCGGATGGTATAGCGGTCTTATCGTCAGCGTTCAAGCAGAGCAAGTTAAGGGCATCTTCATCAGTATGTCGAGAGATCTCGCTCTTCCATTGACTCAGAAGATTTTGCGGAACAATGACCAATGTAGCAGTGCTCAAACGCAAGGTTCTTCCTGAGGCAATTGTTGATGTTCGTCGATTATGCCTTGTAATAGGAGCTGGAACGATATATGAACCAACATTATCTTCCATGGCGGCTCGACAATTCTCGTGGTCTTCACCTATGCGGGCAAGATCCTGAAAGAAAGCCCTCCAGGGTACTTTAGAGCGACCTACAGCAGCCGCGGCCATCTGCATAAGAGGCCCAACCTTTGTCCTTGTTGGACGGAGACCAGTTGAGTGCTCTGGCGGGATGTCGGGCCAGTTGCCTTTGGTCGCAAGTATTGTCGCCAAGCAAATCAGCGTCTTGCCGAGACCTATATCAGGAATTAGCAGGGTGCATATTGGCAGACATGGAATGTGTAAATTCACCCATGGATTCTCCTAAGATCCCTCCACGTGCCTCATCATAAGCTCGTGGGTCTCGTAACAATATGCCCGCTTCTCCGTCATAGTAGAACGTCTGGCCTAATGGGCCCTGTAACGATTCAAATCGTGGGTCCAAGGTTTTCTCAGGCTCAACCTCCCGCTTGATCATTGTAGCGACAGTGCGTGCCTGGTAGGGGTAGAGTTGCGTCTTCAGACCGATTCTGTCAGAATCAAATGCAAACTTGATGGCGTCATTAGATATCGGACACGAAACAGATGGAGGAGCTGATGGCGGAGAAGGAAGAGTATTGAACAGATAGAACAGCGAATCGTCGTTGCTGTATTCGACTTTGGGTTCTGTGCTGTCTGGAGTACCCAAGCCCACCCACGAACCAAAGGATCTATCAAGCTCATTGATCAATTTGATAAGTATCTTTCTCATGTACGGAATGTTCCTCTCGACGAATCGCCTCCCAACGTCATCTGGTAGCACGTATATCCTTAGAGTAGCCAAGGTTTTACTGGCTGTATGCCTAGAAGCAGACACTCGAATCCATCGCTGATCCGCAAGTCTTTTAGCAAAGGCGACAGCATTTTTGTGTTCTGCGGTATTGAGATACCCTTGGAATGCAAGCCATATATCGTTTGAGTCTTTCCAGTCCTTTTCGCTGAGAGTGTCTCCACCGCCAAAGCTCATTGGGATTGTCAAGCTACCAATAGGTAAGTAACTGTTAGGGTCTTTGAAGAACTCCACCTCGTCCACCGTCGCTGCGGCAGGTTTGGGCGGAGGATCGGACTGCTTGCGATTGGGGGTGTTCCTCGGCTTCTGGATGATTGGCTCAGGCCAGCTTTGAGATCCTATGCCTGGGCTGGTAACGCTTGAATGACTCGAATCCTCGAAAGCAGACTCGGCAGAGGACGATTGCGTAGACTCGGGAGTCTGAAGAGAGAATATGTTAGCGCGATTTTGGGAAGCGCACAGTAACGTTCAGATTTAGTAGCAGAATCCGATTAGCCTACTTGAATTGATACATTGGTAAGGTCATATTTGAGTCTCTTCCCTGTAGACCCATCCTCACTTTCGCCTCTCGGTCTCTTTCCCAGAACCGGAGGAGGTGGGGGATCATTCGGCAGAGCCATTGTAAGTATCACGAGTTAGCCTGTGAAACCCCTAGCATCATCAACAACGACTTTTCTGCTGTCACGACTGTGAGGAAGAAGGATGATGGATGCCTTGGAGCTGCATGTCAATAGCTTATCGATAAAGGTTAGCGCAAACCGCTCGAAACGCTAGCCTCCTTTCCTTAACTCCGTACTTGCGCGCTTGGCGCGGTCCCGTCAAGTACATCAATCTTCTATTACAGTCACATCAAGGCAAGGTCGCCTTCAAAACACTGAATGAGGACCGCAATGCCTGTACCCAAGGATGCCTCTGCCTTCACAGACGCAATGGCAGATATCCTCCGCCTGTAGGATCACGGACGACAATCATTTGGGGCCAGCTAACGCGAAATGTATAGGCCGGATGAGGCGCTATCGATGTGCTACATGTATATCAACAGATACAGACGATTTCAGAAATCCTCTCCCTCACAGGACCCTCCGACGCGTATGTCTGTCTCCCTCCATGTCTCAAGTGATCGCCCATTAGAGCCGTACAACTACTCCACATCAACTGACCAGGCTTTGGCATTGTCAAGACACTGGCCCTAGCAAGTCTGTCCCTTGAATCGAAGGCAACCGAGTGCCCCCGTCGAATGCGCGAGATACTCTTCCCAGCCCATCAATTGCTCCACCAGTACAACGAAGCTCAGCGCTCAAACCCTGTCACAGTACCACTCACAGTCCCATCAACAGTCTACGACACCCTTCGTGCAACGCTTGTGCAGGCGGAGTTGATGCTACTGCGGATCCTTGGTTTTGCATTACGCCTCCCACTGCCTCTCGATTATCTGCCTCGTTATCTCGAGCGCGCGATGGAAGACAGTATCAATGCAGGCGAGGAATATGATAGGTGGAGCAAAGAAGAACAGGAAGAATATGGTGTTGTGAAGAACGCCATGGACACGAGCTTGGGGAGAGCTTGCAGGGCTAAGGCTATTACCGCGTGAGTGACCTGGTGGAGACTGAGTAGTAGCACAGCTGATAGACGGAGTCAAAGATGTCAGAATTATCAACTCGCCAATTTGTTCCCAGCCAGAGCTGTTGCAATTGGCTGCCTAAACTTGGTAATGGAGGACAGAGGTTTGAGATCACCTTTGACAGAAAACAGTGGGTAGACGGCATCACTACCCGTAAGGTGGATTTCGAAGATTTTGAGGAAGTATTCGAAACGCTCCAAGACTGAAATCGAGCACTTCTATCTTAAGGACTTCGAAAGAGCCAAAGATGCTGGCCTTGGTGAATTTAACAACGTTGTTGATATTCATGAGACTGAGGGAGGGAGTGTGGGAAGTCCCATAGCAGGCCCGTTCAAAGATGTGGAATGTGTGCTGGAGAATCTGGTGACTCGTCGTGTATGCAAGGTCACGTATTCTCTGAGCACGAAAGACTGGACGATGGTAAAGCATTATATCCACTGGATCAATCCCATGGATACCGGTGTAAAGAAACAATAGCAGGCTAGTCAGCTATCAGGCCGAGGACTATCTACTAAGATTTCATAATCTACGTCTGCAAGCATGAGGCTGGCCAGTCAAAGGACGGGCTTGGATTGACTATGACTAACTCTCGAGAGCACGAGTTAGGTCTAGATAGTAGGTCAAGACCAAAGGCAAAGAGCGAAACATCTCACGCTGGTCTAGAACGATAAGACATTCGCTGGCAAAGTTGGCAGAATGCCAGGTCATACCCATATGAGCTCTAACCCGAATATGTCCGATTTGAGCTGGTGGCCCACCCTAGACAACAAAAAGTTCGATGAGAGGCCCCCTACTTCCTGCTGTACGTTTGGCAACATCTGTCTCAGTAATGGGCTTTGCGCACCGACCAGCAATGCAACCAAAGGCACTATAACGCCTCATCTTGCAAGCATATGCACTGATAATTCGTGGAATCCTTCGACCTGTCGTAAGATTTGCAATAACAACGAAATTGGGTAAGTAGCTTTCGATCTCGATCCATGAAGCGCCACAGTCGGTTCGCCAGCGGTGCGACAGAATATTATATGTACCATACTGCACGTCCTGAGCATACCATCCCAAAGGAGCAATACTAGCTTCAATACCTCCCTTAATATGCTATTCCCTCAAGACTCTTATGACGCACACGACTAAGTCAAACATAATTAGATCCCATTGTTGACAACGGGGTCCAGCCTTGCGGGGAAGGTAACTACTGCTGCTATGATTTAAGCGATGCAGGCTGCTCCTCGACCCCGTCCCTTGTATTCTCATTGGGCTCAGCCAGTATACAAACGACCCTTGGGTATGCCCAACCCAGCACCACTTCTACGACGAGCTCTGCTCCCTCTACAAGCTCTTCCTTGATATCGTCTTCTATATCATCCACGCCATCCAATGATTCTCCCTCGTCCGCCGCAATGGTCAAAACTCCATCTCCTAGTACACGTCCAGGCAACAACGATGCCGCCATCGGTGCAGGTGCAGGTGTCGGGGTGCCAGTAAGCTTAGCCCTTCTCGCAGGCATGGTCCCTATGATACGGCGCCGATCAAAGGATAGTGGGGGTAGCGTCGAAGTACCAGCCTACTTGGACGGCGAGCAGGAGCTGGATGTTGGCGGGAAAAAGGTGCACAGGTTCTTCGAGCTCACAGAAGAAAGTAGGACACCCGAGCTCTCGAGGCAGAGCCTCGTGGAAATGTTGGGCCAACATGCATATCAGGCAGTGGAAATGAACTAGAAGATAACATTCAAAAAATGAAAGGATACGGGAGTTAAAACCCATGCCGCTAGTACTTTTCATTTTCTACCATGACTGACTACCACACTCGTAGACTTCCAGATACCTCCGTTATTCTCAGTTGCATCCACACCTCGCAGGTGCTCCTCGCCGCTATTAGCTTGAAAGATATGCTGGTGGTTGGCACTAGCGCCAGCGCTGACGTTGTTGATGTTTTCGCCGCCATGGTGAACACTGTAGGAATCTTTCCAGCCGGTGCCGTGCTCAAGCTCGACCTCGCTTGAGCTAATCTTATGCTTGTAAGTGCGCCTCCCCACAGTGGAGGCCTCTGCGTCAGTAAATTTGGAAGGCCCACGGTTGTGACCCATCAGGCTGGGGAAGAAGCGATCGATGAGGGGCTTGAAAGTGGGCAGAGACGCGCAAACTACACCAATGTTACTTTCGATCGCGGACCAAACGGCAGCGCCGTAGTTGTTGTCTGTGAACCATTTTAGCCATTATGCTTGAACGGGGAGGTGAGAGAGTGCTCACAAGAAGGATCGGGTGTGTTTTGCGCTATTTTCAAGGAGTTGAGTCTTATCATCCCCGTGATGACAACGAAACCAGCAACAGCAAAAATCATCATGAGAGCAATCTTCTGCCTCTTGGGAACCTGTAGTTGGTACAGCATTCTCATGGGCAGGACGTATATGAGCGCATCTTGGACAATATCGAGTCCAGCGTTTGCGAAGAAGAGGGCGTTAACGTTGATGCAAGATCCAGGAACCTTATGAGCCGCGTCCCAGGCTTTGTGGATGGGATTGCATTGGAATATACTGGCCAGTAGACAAGCGATGGCAGTAACGATTACGAAGGCCATGCATGCCCAAATGAGCTTCCGATAGGTCTTCTGGACAGCGAGGCGAAGGTAAAGGTTGAGGATCGCCATCTTCGTTACTGCCACGCAGGTGTAATAGATGATTTCACCAAAGTACCACAACTTTTGCTCGAGTCAGCCTTTCGTACGTTCAGGAAGGTATGTTCAGTATGTTCAACCTCAAGTGATGCACTAAAGTTGGTTTCAGGCGGTAAATCATATACATGTCGACCAAGTCCAAATTTCGTTTCTATGAATGGTAAGGTAATCAGTCACCGAGTCCAGGTTGGATTGGAGCTCAGCAATTGAAGACTCAGCCCAAATTGTCAAGAAACGACAATTCAAACGAGGAATTCGAAGACGCACAAGTTAACAGACTTACGGCGCAAATTATCAGCATCAAAGGCGACAGCTAAAATCCATGCCACCAGTATACACCAATCGTCTGCTCCGGGTCGGCCCTTTACAAGCTTGAAACGGATCCAAACCCTGGCACCAACTACAAGCGTGACGAGAGCCAGCATCGCAGAGCATATTCCTAGGATTCCAGACACCAAAGAATCATGAGGGAGGTTTGGGTCTGTCGCTGCGGACGATGGAAAATGAGACATGTCGATTGTAAAAATAGAACACAGCCTGAACGCGAAGTGAGATCATAGGGATAGAAAATGAGAAGAAGTAGACAAAAGGGATCAGAGAAAGGGAAGGAGACGAGTGGGATTTCCATAGAGATTCCTCGAAGATCTAATGTTGCGATATAGATAGAGGATGCCTCTTAGACCGTGATCTCGATTGCCATCGCACCATTACACAAACCCTCTTCAGCTTTATCCACTTACCGCTCAGCATGTTAGTTGCCATGCCGCTAGCATGGACATTTATGGCACTGCCATAGATGCTGTATCACTCTGTTTGGTTGGATAGCACGTGAAACATTGGATCACTGTGCTACGCCGAAGGAACCGCTCCTTCTAGCTTGCATTTATGGCGACCATCGCAGCTCGTCCTGCGCGATGTCGTATGTATGGGAATCCTGGATGGATTTGAGATTCTTGTTTGGCGAATCCAAGAACGCGGAGCAGGGGCCAAAGTGTGCCAAGGTATTAAAGGATCATTACCTGGTATGATTCGTGTATGAAACATAATATACGGAGTACACAAAAGATCGATCCCTAGAAGATTTGTAAATTTGATCCATTCTGCTACAACGTTCACCTTGAACCTCTTATATATTACTGCAGTACTGTGCTAGCAGCGCGTGTCTTTTTTCATACAAGATACGTTTAAACACACTAAACTGCCAGCTGGAAACAACGCCGCAATGCGTGTCAGCTGAGCTGAACTGTTATGATCCTTCGCACGCATACTGTGGATACGTACCTGCCTTGTAGCACCCTTCAAGACTGTGTCGGATTAGTGATCTCTATGTATATCGGAGTCAATCCCTTGCTCTCCGTCCCCTCTGATCCCGGGGATCGTTGGCGTTATGCATAACATAAGGTAGCACCAGAGCACCAGAGCACGTGAAATTCGACGCATGCTTAATGTTTCCAATTCCCTCAGTCGCTATGTCAGGCATGTCAAGAACCATCTCTCTCCGAGCATAGCATGGACAACGGCTCATTCTTGATTAGTTGCACCAGGTGGAGAGAAAGTAGGCCGCCTCGGCCGCCAAGAACCCTTCATCCCAAAGGAAAAGCAACTTCTGAGCACGGTTTTTCAATACGAGACTTCTCTCCGCATTTCCATGATAGATTTCGAATCCTTTAACAAATTCTAGCCACCATGGCGTCCCCAGGTCCCATATTTATTATGGGCTCCGGCCCCATGATCGGCTCCCACATTGCCCGCCTGCGCACATAGTTTCACACAACTTGCCTCATTCAACATCTCCGCCGCCCCATCCGCATCCGTACACACTTAAACCGCAGACGTGACCGACCCAGCCGGCCTGACCACTGCCCTCGAGAAAACAGTCTCCGAAGTTGGTGCCTCTGAAGTTGTAGTCTATAACGCCGCTCGTAACAGCTACGTGATGCTTGGGCAATACTCCCCCATCGACATCCTCGAGGATTTCAAAGTCCCAAACCTGGGACTTTGCACAACCGCCAGTGTACTTTTGCCACACCTGCAGGCATTGGCCAAGTCGATTCAGGACGCATACCCTGCGCTTTCCTTAACGTTGGGAGCAATTATCCATCAGCCTTTTGCGCCCGTCTTCTCCTTGTCTATGGCTAAAGCAGCGCAAGCAAGCTTGGTGAAGATATTGGCTGAAGAGAACAAGGGTGTGGAGCATGTGGCGCTTGTGACAGTGGGCGGGCAAGTGACGATGGAGGAAGCGGTGAATAATCCGGCTAATATTGCTACGAAGGTTGAAGGAATTATATGAGCAGAAGAAGAGAAGTTGGAAATTGGGAATGGAGTGCGGGTGGTGAGAAAATGGGAAGGACATTTTTTTGTCGCCAATTAAATCTTGGGATGATTGTACTCGACGACCGTCGTTGAAAGTTCAGAATATTCGTCATTTGCCTGTATCACCGGTAATTTTGTAAAAAAAAAGGGAGCAATGATGACAGGTCCACTACTCTAGTCGCAAGCCTTGGTGATATTCTAGAATACCAAGGCATTTCATTAATCGTAGAGATGAGTATGTATTTGTAGGGAAGACTGATAGACTACCTTATATGGGTTTGCTCATCGCGCACGAAGAGTGTCGCTCTATTTTGCTATATATCATGTAGATATTACTGGCCTAGCTCTCATGTCTCCGTAGGTTGGCTTGCTTATCCTTCACTTTCACAAACTCGCGAGTCGACGTTTTGATTTGAGCATTGTCGCGAGACGTGGGTCCGTCACAATGCATTAACTACACATGTCCTATTCCCCTCACGCGAGCCAACTAAAAGGCCGGGACAACGCTGCGATGACAGCGACCAAAATGATACAACAACCCTCAAACAACACGCCTAGGATTTCCGAGATTCGAATTATTGGGGTATAAATACAGAAGATGGACAATGGGTAGGAATTGGGACAGTCTGTGCGTTTATGTGCGGTGTGTTGCTTACCACACTACTTCGATTAGTCCTGACCCTGTATCATCATCTGATTTCCAGTGCTGTACGCACAACATCTACACCCCAGTCTCAGCTCAGCAAGCACATACAAAGTATAATCTTTTCTAGCAGAAACAAACAGAATTAAAGATTCACAAAATTTGTAGAATGTTATGATCCTGAAATCCGAATTAGACAGCCTGCAAGCATTCTTCTCAATCGAGAAGGATATCACACTACTATGCCAATTGAGTTCCATCTTTCCCAAGCTAAGGATGAGATCCGCAAGGCTGCAGCTGGCTTCACAGCTGGCCCCCTCAGAAGCGCCAGGAAGAACCTACAGGAAATATCAATATCACCAGGAGAGGTTTCAGTCAACGCGGCCTCTCTATCATCAAGCAGTTGCAGGGGGCTTGATCAAGGGTCAAATTCCCACTCATCTGGGAGGAAGTGGAGTTTCCCTAATTGAGGCTGCTATCTTACTCGAAGAGATGTATACTGTTGAGCCAGCTGCCTCGCTGACAATTTTCTCGACCGGTCTGGGCTTGACGCCAATAAATCTGACGGGAAACCCAGAACATAAGGAATTCTTACCACCCTTTTTGAGCGGTGAGAGTGAGCCGTCGGCAAGCCTGGTGTTCTCTGAAC
>JAABUS010000895.1_pt1 | contig 70802 bp, 72 predicted proteins | sample 5560161 | NCBI WGS metagenome assembly JAABUS01 (sample SAMN10711885, study PRJNA513376) | rock metagenome | isolation source: Antarctica rocks | place: Antarctica: Victoria Land, Trio Nunatak nord | collected 2016-01-04
CCGGGCTAACTGCTTGGCTAGGGCCGACACCGTCTTTGCCCCGGTATCACCTTTTCCATACGTGCGCACCGCTACCTTGCCCGCCTGCTCTTCCTGGTCACCGACTACCAGCATCACCGGTACTTTCTGCATTTCGGACTCACGGATTTTCTTACCGATCGACTCCGGCCGTTCGTCGGTTTCGACGCGCAAACCGACCTCTCGCAAGTGGTCCGCGACTCTGCCGGCGTACTCGTTGTGCCGGTCGGCGATCGGTAAGACCCGCACCTGGACCGGCGCGAGCCAGAGCGGGAAGGCGCCGGCAAAATGCTCGATCAACACGGAGAGGAAGCGGTCGATCGACCCCATGATCGCGGCATGGATCATCAAGATGCGTTCTTCTTCGCCTTTCTCGTTGGTACAGGTCAAATCGAACCCTTCCGGCTGGTTGAAGTCGAGTTGGATCGTCGCCACTTGCCACTCCCGGCCGAGCGCGTCCTTGCTCATGAAGTCGAGCTTCGGACCATAAAAGGCTGCCTCGCCGGGGCCATCGACGTACCCCTTGCCGACTTTCGCCTCGATTACTTTCTTGAGCTGGGACTCGGCCTTTTTCCAGGCGGCTTCGCTGCCGGAGTAGGCGTCCATCGCGGCGGAATCATGGCGCGAGAAACGAAGCTCCAGCGGGAAGTCGAGGGCACCGTAGAAACGATCGACGATATCCCAAATCTTCAAGATCTCCGCTTCGATCTGGTCGCTTCTGGCGAAGACGTGAGCGTCGTCCTGAGTGAAGGCCCGGACGCGCGAGAGCCCGGACAGTTCGCCGGACTGTTCGTCACGGTAGACAGTGGCTGTCTCGCGGTACCGAAGCGGCAGGTCGCGGTACGATCGCGGTCGACTCGCGTAAATCTGGGTGTGGTGCGGACAATTCATCGGCTTCATCGAGAACTCGTGTCCTTCCCGCGTTTTGATCCGGAAGAGCTCATCGGCAAACTTCTCCCAGTGGCCACTTTTTTCATAAAGTTCTTTCTTGGTGATGTGCGGACTAGAGACCGCCTGATACCCGTAGGCATCTCGCATTTCCTGCACATAGCGGTCGAGCTCACTGCGCAGCACCGTTCCCTTGGGTGTCCAAAGCGGCAAGCCGGCGCCGACCAGGTCGGAGAAGGTGAAAAGATCGAGCTCCTGGCCCAGTTTGCGGTGATCGCGCTTCTTCGCCTCTTCTCGCTGCTTGAGGTGCTGGTCCAGCTCTTCTTGAGTGGCGAAGGCGACGCCGTAAATGCGTTGCAACATCGGCTTCTTTTCGTCGCCACGCCAGTAGGCTCCGGCGATCGTCGTCAGTTTGAAGGCCCCGATTTGGTTCGTGTTGGTCACGTGACCGCCGCGGCAGAGATCCACGAAGGTTTCACCGGTGCGGTAAAACGTCAGCTTCTGGCCTTCCGAGGCGAACTCTTCGGCGAGCTCCACCTTGTAGGGTTGGCCGGCTTTTTTCAGCGCGTCGATCGCCTCTTTCGGTTTGACCTCTTCACCCTCGAACGACAGGTTTCGCTTGATGAGGTGTCTCATCTTTTTTTCGAGAATCGGCAAATCTTCCGGAATCAGCGTCCGCGGCAGCTCGAAGTCGTAGTAAAAACCATCATCGGTGGCCGGCCCGATGCCGAGTTTGGCTTCGGGTAACATCTCGAGCACCGCCATCGCCAAGACGTGCGCCAGGGAGTGGCGTTGGGCGGCAAGGTCGACCGGTTTTTTGGCCGCGGACTTTTTTGGTTTTTCAGCCATGCTTACAGTATAGGGGGTGACGGTTGGTTGTCGATTGTCTTGACGAGTGCGCTCTGTCTCACTAGGATGACCAGTCATGCCTGAAGCACCACCAGAACGAGCCCCCGAAGACCAACACGACGAGCTTTTGAGCCAGATTGAGGAGGATGCCTTGGAGATGGTACCACCTGATCAGGGGAGAAAGGTCTGGTCACATACGGCGGCACGCCGACAGGTACTCATCGCCGTGTCCGGCTCCACGATCGACTTGACGTACAGGGTGTTCGATGAGGAGTTGCTGAAAGCGACGGAAGTGGTTAACCTGACGCTTTCTAAGGGATTACCGAACCTAAACCGCGTCGTCAACCGCGACGTATCCATCACGGCCCTGGAAGGCATTGCCGAAACCCTGAGGACCCCACCGACTACGAGCGGTTCCGAAGGAGTTTAGACGTACTGATATCGGTAACCGGCGAGCGGCGCAGCCGGACGATGGCGATGTCGAAGCCGGCGGCGCGGAGCGTCTGAGTGAGCGCTGCCCCGTCGAATGCCTGATCGTAGCCGAGCGCGATGAGGTCGGGCTGCGCCTCGCGTATCGTACCGATCAGGTCATAGGGTTCCCGGCCGAGCAGCACCGCGTCGACGCCTTCGATTTGAGACACGTGCGCGGCACGCTCGATAGCCGGGTTCTTAGGTACTCGTTTCCGGCGGGTCGCCTCGGCATCGGAGGTAACGACGACCGTCAGATGATCGCCGAGTTTCTTCGCTTGGGCCAAATAGAAACGATGGCCGTCGTGAAAGAGGTCGAAAATGCCGCTGGCGAGGACTCGTTTCATCTGCCGCCCTATCCTACACTGAAAGCGATGACCTACACCGAACAGACCCAAGAATGCCCACAGTGCGGGCAAGAGATGGGAGCGATGCCGGGGTCGCGCGATGCTACCTGCGACAACGGCGACCATAAGGACCGTGCTGCGAAACTGAATACCATCTCGAAGGTAGGCGGTATGTGGCAATTGCTTATGCCTTGGCAGAAGCCTACGCGTCTCATACCGCCTAACGGTACATATGGTCGCAGGTCACCAAAAGTCGGGGAGCGTTAAAACGCCCCGCGCTAAGCGGGGTGCTCACCTCGTTTCGACCGGTACTTCCCCGGTCTCATCAGCTGCGTTCGCAGTACAAGGCAGGACGAAGTAAGGTCTTATAGTAAGCCTGGTCAGTACGGGTTGTCAAGGCAAAGCAAAAAATGGGCTCAGTGAACTAATCTGGAACAACGGTTGCCTGCAAGAACGTCAGGGGACAGGTGAATAGGCCAGGGTAATTGTACCGCCCTTCCCACTCCACTAAGAACAGCGGCAGATGCTCAGTGCGGATCTGCCCGTACATCCTCCTCAGCTGGCGCTTCTGGCTCGACCAGACCGCTTCGATGTGGTTGGTGGGCCCGAAGTTGCCTCTCGAGTGATTGCAAGGCTCATGCCCTAGCCCGTAGTGCTCGAGGGTGGCATAGCCACCCCAGGCATCGGTGTGCACCAGCGAGTCGGAGGTTACCGCGCCGAGTACGAACTCCTCCAGTGTTTCGGTCTGCCGGTCGGCCACCACGGAGAGCCTTAAGCGATTGGTGTGACGCTCCACCGCCCCGACCACGATGGCCTGGTTGCGATGCTTCTGTCGACCGAAGAAGGCTTCGTCGACTTCTACCAGGCCGCGTAAGGCAGCGGCGTCCTGCGGGAGGTGGGCAGGGAACCGTCGATACCAGCGGCGGATCGTGGGGTAGGACAGACCCGTACACAGCCGAACGGTCCCAGGGCTCGCCTTCTGCTGCCAACACAAGACCAACGTCAGGAGCTGCCGGGCCGGCAAGTTACTTCCTGCCAACCACGTCAAGGCCCGGGGGCGGAGTTTCCGTCGGCACTGCGCGCACCAGTAGTACCCGAAGCCTTTGGTGCACCGCCGGGCGCAGGTGGGGCACTGTCGCCGGATACCCATCAGCCAGGTAGTGAGTAATCGCTGACATTCCACCTCCGAGGGCAGATTTGGTATGGTTTGCATGGAACACGTCTCCAATCGCTAGTTGTTAGCCTCACTAACAGCCTAACGGGCGATGCGTGTTCCGTATTCGTTCACTGAGCCTGTTTTTATCTTTTATTTACAAACTTATCCGTGTGTTATAGTGTGTAGCGTTGAACTTTGAAAACTAGATTCGTTTGTGTGGCGATGCGCCGGCTTGCCGAGCCTGGGCACCGTCACACAAACGTACCGCCCCTGATAGCTCAGTTGGTAGAGCACCGTGGAGACCACCGCGGGGGTCACCGGTTCGAGTCCAGTTCGGGGGATTGCCGTACACGCCGTTGTAGCTCAGTTGGTAGAGCCCCTTCTATTTCATGAGAAGGAGGTCGCGGGTTCGAGTCTTGCCAACGGCTTGGAGCAGTAGCTCAGGTATAGAGCGCCCGGCTCGTAACCGGGAGGTCGCTGGACATCCAGCCTGCTCCATCAGTGCCGGCGAAGGCTGCCTAGGGTTCCAGCCAAGCCGGTAGCAGCACCGTAGTGGGCCACGATGAAGGGCTGCTGCTCGGGATACCCCCGACCAGCAGCCCCAGTGGCCCCGGACAGCCCATAGAGGGTTCGCCACACCGGGCCGAGGTTATTCGTTAGCGCGACGTCGCTGCGGGTGCCTCGGCCCACTTCTTCCCCCGGAGTTTACTCCGGGCGCACTTGTCCTCATCCCGGACAAGGCACGGGGCGTTCGCCACCCCTCCGTGTTCGTACGATCCCCTGGCCCGGGTTAGACCCTCCTCTAGCAGTTGGAGCGGTCTGGACAGCTAAGAACGTCAGGCTTGGGCCTGAGAACCAACCACTAGTGAGACCGAGGACCCAGCGAATCCTCAGGGAGTGAAAAATAATTCACACCGTGCATGACACTCCTTTCTCTATACGTCACCTACCGCTAGGGGAGTCCATGATGGCCCAAGACATCATACCCCGCTCTAACTTCCACGTTTCGTCGAACGCTCCTGCGCTTCCGAAACCTCCGCTAAAAAGACCCGGTCGAGACATGAACACTTGCTCGTCTACTCTGGTAGACACACAGCGATGACATGACTCCCGGGCCTTTTTCTTATCCCTACCGCGGATAGTCAGCTAATCACCAGGATGTTCTCGGTACACCTGGGCGGCTTCGGCGCAAATACCTGTTAAATATCTCAAAGAGAGTTGTTGACAGCTTCACCTCCTTGAGTGTGGTACAGATCCCCGGAGTCCCTCGTCAGGGTCGTCTTTATCACGCCGGCTTTATCATCAATCGTTAAGAGGACTGTCCGTCCCTCGAACTGTATCTCACCGCCACCAAACGGCAGCGGTCTCTTAAGTGGACATTCTGAAATGGCTCCTCGAAGGTGGCTCAATAGTTCGGCACGTTTCGCCCGTGACTTCTCCGCTCTTGCCAGCGCTTCGAGGCGCTTACGCTCACTTTTCCCTTTACCCATCGTGCTCGCTGATTACTGACACGCTATCATACTAACTAGAGACTCGTAACGGCAACACCCCACCAATGAAAATCGACATCATCACCCTATTTCCCGAGTACTTCAGCGGTCCGCTCGGACAGTCGATGATGCGGAAGGCGACCGAAAAAGGGCTGGCCGATATCCAAGTTCACGATTTGCGTCGATGGGGGATTGGTCCACGTCGGCAGGTCGACGACATGCCCTACGGCGGCGGCGACGGCATGGTCCTGCGACCGGAACCGTTGTTCGCGGCCATTAGAGGTGTGACCTCTAGAGGTCACACCTCTTCGGCTCGTCGCATTTACCTGACGCCCCAGGGAAAACCTTTTACCCAGGCAGACGCCCAACGCTTGAGCAGCGAAAGTCACCTGATTATTTTGGCCGGTCACTATGAGGGCGTCGACAACCGCGCGCGGGAGCAGCTGATCGATGAGGAAATCTCGATCGGTGACTATGTCCTTACCGGTGGGGAGCTGCCGGCCTTGGTGATCATTGACGCGGTCGTCCGATTGATTCCCGGCGTCCTTGGCGGGGAAGCCTCGGCCGAAGTCGAGACGTTTTCCGAGGCGCTGTCCGGGGGCTTGGAGTATCCGCACTACACGCGGCCGGAAGTGTACAAAATGGCCGATGCTACCGAGCTTAAGGTACCGGAGGTATTATTGTCGGGCCACCACGCGGAAATCGCAGCGTGGCGGCAGGAGCAATCGAGAGCACTAACCAAAAAGCGTCGCCCGGATCTCAGCTAATTTCCGAGTGGGAGTAGTGGGGTAGAAACTGTCATATCCATATCGGCTCTGGGGATTCTCTTCCTGATAGCCAGCCTTGATCTCAGCTTCCCGTGGGTATCCCATTAGGGTCAGAATTCACGAGCACCATCCTCGGTTCCGATGGTTTCAGTTGCTCAACACGTTATACTAGCCCTCGCATGCCGAAATTCAAAGTCCATTCCGATTTTCGACCAGCCGGCGACCAGCCACAGGCGATTGAGAAGCTGACGTCCGGCCTCACCAAGGGCTATCGTGACCAGACGCTGCTCGGCGTGACCGGCTCCGGCAAGACGTTCACGATGGCGCACGTCGTCGCCAACCTGCAGAAGCCGACGCTGGTGCTGGCCCACAATAAGACGCTAGCGGCCCAACTGGCGGCCGAGTTCCGCGACTTCTTCCCGGAGAACGCCGTCCAGTACTTCGTCTCCTACTACGACTATTACCAGCCGGAGGCCTACGTGCCGCGGACGGACATGTACATCGAGAAGGATTCGGACATCAACGAGGAAATCGACAAGTTGCGGCACGCCGCGACGATGTCGCTCCTGACGCGGCCGGACGTGTTGATTGTCGCCTCGGTATCCTGCATCTACGGCCTGGGTTCGCCATCGGACTACGAGGGCGTGCACATCACCCTGAAAAAAGGCGAGGCGCGCGAGCGCGATAAGCTGCTCCGACACCTGATCGACCTGCAGTACGAGCGCGGGGATACCGACTTCCGCCGCGGCCGTTTTCGCGTGCGCGGCGACGTCTTGGAAATCTTCCCGGCCTATGAGGACTTCGCCTACCGCGTCGATTTCTTCGGCGACGAGGTCGAGCGCATCCAGGCGGTCGACTACCTGACCGGCGAGATTCTCACCGACAAGGACGAACTACACATCTATCCGGCCAAACACTTCGTCACGCCGCGCGCCCGGCAGCTGAGCGCGATGAAGCTGATCGAGCGCGACCTCGAGATTCGCTACGACGAGTTCAAAAAGAGCGGCCGCATCGTCGAGGCGGAACGCCTCAAGCAGCGGACGAACTATGACCTGGAGATGATCCAGGAAACCGGCATGTGCAAGGGTATCGAGAACTACTCGCGCTATTTGGCCGGCCGTAATGCCGGTGACCGGCCGAGCTGTTTGCTCGACTACTTTCCGGACGACTACCTGATGTTCATCGACGAGTCGCACATGACGATTCCCCAGGTCGGCGGTATGTACGCCGGCGACCGCGCGCGCAAAGAGACACTGGTCGAGCACGGCTTCCGTCTGCCAAGCGCTCTCGACAACCGGCCGCTCAAGTTCACCGAGTTCGAGCGGATGATCAAGCAGGCGGTCTACGTCTCAGCGACGCCGAAAGAGTATGAGCTGTCCCGCTCCAAGCAAGTCGCCGAGCAGGTGGTGCGGCCGACCGGTCTCCTCGACCCGCCGGTGGAAATCAAGCCGACCGAGCACCAGATCGACGACCTACTTGAACAAATCAAGGTTACCGTCAAAAAGAAGCAGCGGGTACTGGTGACGACGCTGACGAAAAAGATGTCGGAAGACCTGACCGAGTACCTGCGTGACGAGGGCATCAGCGTGCAGTATCTGCACTCGGAGGTCGACACGCTGGAACGGACGGAAATCCTGCGCGACCTGCGTACCGGCACCTACGACGTCGTCGTCGGCATCAACCTGCTGCGCGAAGGGCTCGACCTGCCGGAAGTGACCCTGGTAGCGATCCTGGACGCCGACAAGGAAGGCTTCCTGCGTTCCGACACCTCGCTAATCCAGACGATGGGCCGCGCCGCGCGGCACGTCGAGGGGCGGGTGATCATGTATGCCGATCGGGTCACCGGCTCGATGCAGCGCGCGCTCGACGAGACGCAGCGGCGCCGTGCCAAACAGATTACCTACAATAAAGCGCACGGAATCACGCCGCAGACGATTCAGAAACGCATCCAGGAATCGCTACGGACCGAAGACCTCGAGGTCGAGCAAGAGCCGCTCTTGGACGAGAAATACGTCGACCTGCCGCCGGAACAGCAGAAGCGCTACGAGCGCGACCTGAAGATGCACATGGAGATGGCGGCGCAGAACTTGGAGTTCGAACGCGCGGCCGAGCTGCGTGACCGGTTGGCGTTGCTTAAGAAGAAGGCCCGAGCTTAATCCTGTCGACCTTCTTGTTCGAGGGTGCAGATCGAGAACTCCCATTGTTCTGGTTCGAGGCCAATGGCCGAGAACTATTACTTTAAAGTAGCTCGTTATAATCCAAGCTATCTTGACATATGTACAATTATAACGTACATTAATTATGTAATTAAACTAGCCACCTGAACTCACAGGGGCTCCTTGAGGAGAGGAACCGTATGGCAATTAACGTCGTAACAGCAACAGACCTGCGCAATTCGCTTAGCGACACGCTCGACGAGGTAAGGGATAAAGCCGGAGCCACCCTGATTCGTCGCAACAAGTCGGTCGAGACGGCAATCATCAGTGTCGATATGCTTGAAGATTTACTTGAACTGCACGACAAGAAGTACGTCTCAAGCATCGCGAAGGCGAGGAGGGAAATTGAATCCGGGAAAGTCTACTCGCTTGAGGAAGTCTTCGGTTAAACGGCGACCGCCACGAATCTACCTGACGGACAGCGCGAAGAAAGACCTTGAGCTTCTCGCTACGAAAGATAGAAAACGGATCGGTGACCGCCTGAAGGCCTGCGAGAGTTCGGGTAATCCGATGGGCTTTGCTAAGCCACTGATTAACACGACCATCGGCCACTTCCGGTTTAGGATAGATCCTTATAGATTGCCTTTCGACGTTGTTCGAGGCGATATCTACATCCTGCGCGTCGGAGACAGAAAGGATATCTACCGTTAGCTCTGAAACGGCAAGAGGGGGATGACGTCGTTGGTCGAGGCGGAACCTTCCTTGTAGGAGGCGACGTCTTCGTCGATGGAGATCGTCAGTATCGGGTAGAAGTGAAGGACTTCGTCCCGTACCAGGAAACCGACGGCGTAGTCACCAGGCGCCACAAGGGCGGTCGGCATGGCGGCGTGGGCGTGTTTCATCGCGGCCTGGAAGCTCAGGTCATCTTCGACGTGATCGGTCTTGTCGAGCAGTTGCCAGACCGGCACCTCCCGGTTCGTACCGGTATGGACGACCGGCGTTTCGCCGGCGTGTGGCTTGGCGATGGCCGCGAAGACCAGTTGGGGTGTAATCGTGTCGTGAGCCTTTAAGCGCGTCGCCTCGATGATCGCTTCGTGCAGCATCGACTCGCCCATGCCGGCAAGGTCGCAGATCGGCTGTTCCGGCGCGATCGAAATCACGATTTCCCCGAGTTTCTTCGCCTTACTGAAAGAGAAAAGGATCCGTCGCGTGACGGGCTCGTAGTGGGAGACTTCGGACCAAAAGTTTGAGGTTTCAGGCATGGGATGTTTATTTTTCGGATGTCAGGCGCGGCTCAAACCGAGCGTTTACGCCTGCGAGAAATTACCCAACAGTACCATGAAGGGGCGCCAGTGTCAAGCGCCGAACGCGTCGTAATTCGCTACCCAATCGCAACAGCAACGACCACAAAAAACCGCTAGAGGCGATTAAGAGAGTAGGAAGGCGGCGAAGAGGAAAGCCGAGATGCCGAGGGGCAGAAGGAAGAGTCGCAGGGAGCCGGATTGCAGGTTGCGCATGGATGTCCGTTAGTTTCGGTGTCTGGAGGGTGTCAGCACAATTCTAGCGGTCTGGCCGGTTTGTGCAACCATCTTGAAAAGTTCCTTGGTTGTAGTATGTTATATAGCTGTCTCTCAGCAACCCGCACCTCGTCGATTGGAGAAAGACGTGTTCAAGGTCGCCCTCGTTGCCGACGTAGCACTCGTACTCGCCGGTCTCGTCCTCTGGCGCATCGAACGCCAGGACTTACGGAAGCAGCGTCGCACGCTGCGACCGGACGAAGTACTCGGTGGGATCGGCTTCGGCCTCATATTCGCCGACCTGGCCTGGTTCACGACCGCGATGACCAAGACCCAGGAGCACACCACGATAACCCGCGCCGGTGTCGTCAGCACGTCACTCAGCGAGACGTTCATCTGGTTCTTCCTCTGGACGTTCACCGGCACTCTCGTGCTCGCTGTCGTACTGCTGGCCATCGCCGTCCTGCTTCGCCGTCGCGTGCACTTCTACGAGCTGTACCCTGACGCCTAACCCCATCTCTACAAGTAAGGTGTGTCCGGAGAACCGAATCATGTGACCCCGTCACATCTCGGTTCTCCCGCCCTGCCGTTTTTTTGATTGATTAGCGCCCGATCGCGCAGCCGCTGCCGTAGTGCGCCGCGATCAGTTATCCAAAGCCGGTAGCAGCCCGTACGAGCAATTCTTGATGGCCTGCCCTTTTGAGGCTTGACCGGGCGCGAAATCCGCACGTATACTGGTTCGGTCTACTCGCTGTCAGGCGAGTCACCAAAGGAGCCTCACTCTTGCAGAAATTGGTCGTCCGCGGCGCGCGGGAACATAACCTGAAGAACGTCGACGTCGAGATTCCCCGCGACAAGCTGGTGGTGATCACCGGTCTCTCGGGTTCCGGCAAATCGTCCTTGGCGTTCGACACGATCTACGCCGAAGGACAGCGCCGTTACGTCGAATCCCTGTCCGCCTACGCGCGCCAGTTCTTAGGGTTGATGGAAAAGCCCGACGTCGACCAGATCGAAGGCCTTTCGCCGGCGATTTCGATCGACCAGAAGTCGACCTCGCGTAATCCGCGCTCCACCGTCGGCACCGTCACCGAAGTATACGACTATCTGCGCCTTTTATACGCTCGTGTCGGCACCCCCCACTGCCCCGAGTGTGGCTCCGAGGTCACCAAGCAAACGGCCACCCAGATCGCCGATCAGATCCAGCGTCTTCCCGAAGGCGCCAAGGTGATGCTGCTCGGCCCGGTGGTGATCGATCGGAAAGGCGAGCACGAGGGAGTCTTCGAGAAGTTGCGCAAGGGCGGCTTTTCGCGGGTGAAAGTCGACGGGGAGGTGAAGGAACTCGGCGAGGACAGCTTTAAGCTCGATAAGAAATTTAAGCACACCATCGAGGCGGTCGTCGACCGTCTGATCATCAAGCCGGAGCTTGGTAACCGGCTGTTCGACTCGGTCCAGACGGCGCTCGGCGTCGGCGAGGGGACGATGTTCCTGGAAATCGTTTCGGTACCGGACGGCGCCAAGAAAGCACACTCGGCCGACGAGCGCATCCGTTACTCCGAGGACTACGCCTGCCCGAACGGCCACCAGTCGATGCCGCCGCTCGAGCCGCGTTCGTTCTCCTTCAATTCGCCGCACGGTGCCTGTCCGCGCTGCACCGGCCTTGGCACGCGGCTCGAGGTCGATCCGAAGAAGTGCGTCCCGAATCCGCGCCTGACCTTGGCCGAAGGGGGAATCCGTCCGTGGAGCAAGACGACCTCGCGCATGAGCTGGTACACTCGCCTGCTCGAGGGTCTGGCCCACAGCTTCGGCTTCGATACCGACACGCCGATCGGGGCCCTGACGCCGGAGCAGATCAAACTGATTTTTAACGGTGCCGACGAGCGCCAGATCACCGTCCGGCAAGGATCGCGCAGTTTCAAGACGAGCTACGAGGGCGTCATCCCGAACCTGGAGCGGCGGCACCGCGAAACCGATTCGGAGTACGTCAGGAAAGAACTCGAGAAGTACATGACGCTGAAGCCCTGTCCGTTGTGTAAGGGCAAGCGCTTGCGCCCGGAAATCCTCGGCGTAACGCTCCGGTCCACTGCAGGAGTCACCAAGTCGATCGTCGACGTCGCCCAGCTACAGATCACGCACTTGCAGAAATTTTTCGACGACATCCAGTGGACCCCAACCCAGCGGCAGATTTCGCAGCAGATCTGCAAGGAAATCAGTGCCCGCCTCGGTTTCCTGGAAGATGTCGGTTTGAATTACCTGACGCTCGACCGTGCCGCTAACACCCTCTCTGGCGGCGAAGCCCAGCGCATCCGCCTGGCGACCCAGATCGGCTCGGCGTTGATGGGTGTCCTCTACATCCTAGACGAGCCATCGATCGGCTTGCACCAGCGCGACAATGCCAAGTTGATCGCGACCTTGAAGATGCTGCGCGACCTCGGTAACACCGTCATCGTCGTCGAACACGACGAGGAGACGATGGAAGCGGCCGATCACCTGATCGACATCGGCCCGGGGGCCGGCGAGCATGGCGGCAAGATCATCGCCCAGGGTCCGCCGGCCAAGGTGGCGGCCAACTCGCGGTCGATAACCGGTCGGTACCTGGCGGGTCTCGAGAAGATTCCAGTGCCGAAGCGGCGCCGGCCCGGCAACGGCCATGCGATCACGATTATCAACGCCACGGAAAACAACCTTCAAGGCCTCGACGTCACCTTCCCCCTTGGTAAGTTCGTGACTGTCACCGGCGTCTCCGGTTCTGGAAAATCGTCCTTGATCGACCACATCCTTTCGAAAAAACTGGCGATGCACTTCCACCGGGCTCAGGAAGTACCGGGCCAGCACGAGCGGATCGAGGGCCTGGAGTACCTCGACAAAGTGATTACGATCGACCAAAGCCCGATCGGTCGCACGCCACGCTCGAACCCGGCCACCTACACCGGCGTCTTCACCAATATCCGTGAACTGTTCGCCTCCACCCAGGAGGCGAAGATGCGCGGCTACTCCGGCGGCCGCTTCAGCTTCAACGTCAAGGGCGGGCGCTGCGAAAACTGCCGCGGTGACGGTGTGATCAAGATTGAGATGCACTTCCTGCCGGATGTCTACGTCACCTGCGAGGAATGCCACGGCGCTCGCTACAACAAGGAGGCGCTGGAAATCCACTACAAAGGCAAGACGATTTCCGACGTGCTCGACATGACGATCGAGAAGGCGCACAAGTTCTTCGAGAATATCCCTGTGATTAAGAATAAGATGTCGACGCTGGAAGAGGTTGGCCTTGGTTACATGAAGCTCGGCCAACCGGCGACGACCGTCTCCGGCGGTGAGGCGCAGCGTATTAAGCTGGCGACGGAACTGAGCCGCCGTTCGACCGGCCAGACTCTCTACATCCTCGACGAGCCGACCACCGGACTGCACTTCGAGGACATCAAGAAGCTCCTTCATGTCTTGAATCGACTAGTCGACAAGGGAAATACCGTCCTGGTGATCGAGCACAACCTCGACGTCATCAAGACGGCTGATTGGGTAATCGACCTTGGCCCGCACGGCGGCGACGAAGGCGGGGAGCTAGTGGCCGAAGGGACGCCGGAAGCGGTCGCCAAGATCGAACGCTCCTACACCGGCCAATACTTGGCCAAAGCGCTGACCCGCACGGCCGTCGTCGTACCGAAGAAGAAAAAGCAGCCGGCCGCCGCGTAGTCCGCGAGGTAAGGCAGCCTGCCATCACTAAGCGAGAAGCTCGAAGTTTGCATGCTTCGCACGAGACGAGAAGTGCTCTCCTTGACGCTTTCTTTTTCGAGCGAGGCGACAAGTTTGAATTCTTATTTCGTCACGCTCGGCCCTTTCGTCAGACTCGATTCGAAATCGGTGCGGTAGATCGGAGGATAATCCTCACAAGGTTACGTGTCGTCACATTCTTGGCATGACTTCTCATGAGGCGTATGATGAGGTCTTTTCGTCTTGACAAAATAGACGAAAAGTACTACAGTTAACAGCTTTCAGCACCTTAACAATCTTCCGGATTTCACCGTGTCTTTGACTTTGCCGCCCTCGGTTCCGAGGACCAACCCAAGGCACGGCGAAGTCCGGAAGTAATCCTCTCAGATAAAATCAAAAACCTCGATGGGAAGGAATCATGCCTGCAACCGTAATGATGCCCCGTTTGATCTCACTGAGCTCCAGCACTTTCGGCCGGAGCCTCATCGTGACGGCGGTGTCCGTCGTAGTGCTGCTGGCGGTGGGAATGCCGCCCAGCATCGTGTTCGTCGGCACGCCGCTCGTCGTGGGCCTCGGGCTGCTGTCTCTGTCTGATCATCCCCGGCTCAGCGCCCCGTTCTTGGCTGTTTCGGCCTTGCTCGTGCTGCTTTTTGGCACGGGTACGCCGACGCACGACTGGGTCGAGCCCGGTAACCGGTACCACTACCATGCCTTGGTGGTGTGGCTGGTAATCGGGGTGAGCCTGCTTAGGAGGGCGGAGCCATTCTTCAAGAAGATTATCGAGCCGTTCACCGTAGAGGAGCCCGCCGTGTTTCTCGACCTGTATCTCGCCGTATTTATCGCCGTCGCGGGTGTCTTCGCGGTCGTACTGGTAGCGGTCGCTCTCGTCGTTTTCGCCGGGGTGATCGTCTATGTCGTTCGCGAGGCGTCCTTCGGTCTGGCCTACTACTGGGGCCGCGAGTGGAGACAGGTAGCTTACGCGATACTGATCCTGATTACAGCCGTGTCGTGGTGGTTCAAGCGGTCTTCGCCTCCTGACCAGACCGCAGTAGACAAGCAGTCCAGCCGCACCTCAATGTCCTGAAACTACGATGGGAGAAAACATGTTCACAGCGCTGCAGCAATTTCGCAACGCCGGACTCGCCGTAACGCGGCAAAGCAATGCCAATCGCGACGAGTTCCGTCGTCGGGCGGATGCCTGGTTCAACCGGGTTCCGGAACGGGATCCCGCCAATGCTCGCGTCGTCGGAAATGGGATCATCCTCGGGCTGATCATCGCCGGCTTTCTGCTGGCGCTGATCGTCGGCGCTGTCGGCGCGATTCCGTTCAGCGTCGCCCTCAACACGGTGCCGTTGGGCGTCGCCACCGTGTTGATGCTCGGAGGGCGTCCGGTGGAAGCAGCCGGCGTGCTCGCCCTGACGGCGCTGCTGGTACTGCTGCTCGGCACCGGTACGCCGTCGAACGACCACGAAGGGTGGAGCGAGCAGACGAAGTTCCACCTGCCCGTCCTCGCCGTCTTCGCCGTGATTTGGCTCACCGAGCTGAAGCATGGCAACGGCACGGCGAACCTGGCGATGTTCGTGATTGCCGGGCTGGCCGTCCTGACGGTGGCTTTCGCCGACGTGGAGATCTTCCACATCGGTTTGTGGACGATCAGCTTCGCGGCGATGGCTGTCAGCATCCTCTTCACCTTGCTGATGGTCTTGCCGGCGCGCATCTTGGCGCGTCTGCTGTCAGCCCGGTTGATGGGCTGGCTCCAAAGCAAGCCCCGTGACATCCTCGGGGCCGGGCTCGTCCTGCTGTCCTCGCTGATGCTCTACGCCGTCATTACCGTCGGCTACAAGGGGACGAAGACGCTTTTCGTCGGAGGAATCGACCGCGTCCAGCTTGCACTGGTGGTCACCCTCTTCTTCTTGTCAGCGGTCTGGTTTCTGTTCGTCCCCCAGGGGAAGAGCCAGGCCGAGCTGGAGATGGAGAAGTACGAGGCGTGGGCTGAGGAAGAGTTCCACAAGGAGTATAACCGGGCCCACCTGGAAGCTCTGGCAATGGAAGCCGAGCGCCAGGACGAAGAAGCGATGCGTGACGAGGCGCTCCGCATGGACGCGGAAATCGTGGCAACCCGGGCGCGTAAGGCGGCCTACGAGGCGCTCTCCGAGCACGATAAGATCGTCGGTCTCCTGGTGGCGCACCAACTCACCAATACGCAGCAGGCGAATTCCGTCTTCAACCCCGACGGGACGGCGTTCAATGAGCGTGTCACGGTGCGGCTCTTCGGCCTTACCTTGGCGATGCTCGCCACCCACAACGTCACACCGAACGAAATCCACAACGAGGTCATGGAAAAGCGTTTCGAAGCAGCCGCTCAGGCAGCCTCTGCCAGACCCTGACCCTTCGTGAACCCCCCCAAAAAAACCGAGAGGAGACATATACGTAGCTGAAAGCACAACAACAACGGGCTGGCGGCCGCGCATGGAAATCTATAATCACTCGATTATCAGAAACCCCCATGCGCACCGCCAGCCCCCACCCCACTCTCTCCGCTAAGATAAAGCGGTGAGTAAGGAATCGAACAGTACAGTCCCACCCAAAGTAACCCGCAAACTCGTCTCATTACCGACGAGCCCGGGTGTGTACCTGTACAAGGACGACAAGGCGAAGGTGCTCTACGTCGGCAAAGCGAAGAATCTGCGTAACCGCGTGCGGTCGTACTGGCAGGCCAGCAAACCGCACGACCCGAAGACGGCGATCATGCTGAAGAAGGTGGACGATTTCGACGTCATTGTCACCCGGAACGAGGTCGAGGCGCTCTTGGTCGAGTCGAATTTCATCAAGCAGTACCGGCCGCCCTACAACGTCGTGCTGCGTGACGACAAGCAGTACGTCTTCGTCAAAGTGACGATTGGGGAGACCTGGCCGCGTGTCTTTACGACCCGCACCACCACCGACGCTTCGGCCCGCTATTTCGGTCCCTATACCAGCGTCGGCAAGCTTCGTGCCTCGCTGAAGATCCTCCGCCGGGCTTTCCCCTGGTGCGACTTGGCGGCGACGTTGAAAGACCCGACCACCAACCGTCGGCCTTGCTTCAACTATCGGATCGGCCTGTGCCCCGGCGCCTGTGTCGGTAAGTGTTTGCCCGAGGTCTACGGGCGAAATATCGAGTCACTGATGCGCTATCTCGAAGGCCATACCGCCACGATGAAGCAGAAGTTCGAACGCCAGATGAAGGAAGCGGCGGCGGCCCACGAATTCGAGAAGGCAGCGCAAGCCCGCGATCGGCTCGACAGCCTGACGGCCCTCGAGCACTCCCAGCAGGCGATCGACGCGCGTGGCCAGGATAGCGACGTCGTCGGCCTGGCGCGGGACGAGAGCCAGGCGGTGGTCGTCCTGATGACGGTGCGGCAAGGAAAAGTCGTCGCCCGTAAGGAGTTTACTTTCTGGGGCACCGGCGGTGCCGATGACGAAGCGATCCTCGACAGCTTCCTCGGGCAGTACTACAAGGTCGCGACCGACCTGCCGCGCGAGGTGCTGATGCCGGCGGCGGTGCCGAATGCCCGGCTCGTGGAGGCCTATTTGACGGAGCGACAGGGGCGCAAGGTGACGGTAACGGCGCCACAGCGCGGCGCCCGACGCAAGTTGCTCGGCTTAGCCGAACAGAATGCGGCCGAGCACCTGCGACAACTGCGCAAGGAGTGGCTCGAGGACCGACAGCGAACTGACCAGGCCTTGACTGACCTCCAGCACAAGTTGGACCTGCCCAAGCCGCCGCGGCGCATCGAGTGCTACGACATTTCCAACCTGACGGGGACCGCCACGGTCGCCTCGATGGTCGTCTTCATCGACGGGACAGCCGAGAAGGCTCACTACCGACGTTTCCAAATCAAGCACGTCAAAGGCATCGACGACTTCGCTTCGATGCGCGAGGTCCTGCGGCGGCGCTTCCAGCGCCGAGGTGCTACATCTAGTAGTCAGGGACAGTCCCCGACCACAAGGCAGTCCTCACTGAACACTACGCCAGCCACTCAGTCTTCAAGCACCGGCGCTGACGACGACTCCTTCGAGGCGTTGCCCGACTTGATCATCATCGACGGCGGCAAGGGGCAGGTCAGCGCGGCGCACGAGGCACTCCAGCAACTCCTCCTCGATGATCGACCCCTGATCGGCCTCGCCAAGCGCGAAGAGGAAGTGATCCGTCTGCAGCTGGACGGCGAGTTCACCTCCCAACTCCTGCCGCGCGCCTCCCAAGGGCTCTATTTGCTGCAGCGGATCAGAGACGAGGCGCATCGCTTCGCGATTAGCTACAACCGGAACCTGCGCTCGAAGCAGGGTTTCCGCTCGGCGCTCGATACGATTCCCGGCATCGGGCCGGTCAAGAAGAAGGCGCTGATGCGGACGTTCGGTACGGTGCGGGGGATTAGGGAGGCCGATATCGTCGAGATCCAGGCCGTCGTCGGCCAGGCGGCCGGGCAGGTGGTCAAAGAAAATCTGTAGTGCTACGATGCCAGGCTATGGGGAAAGTAGAAAAGCTAGCACGGCCCGAAACCACAGCACACCCTGAAACCAGGATTTTGGTGCAAGAGTCTGGAGGAGTAGCGTCTGCGGTAAATGGATACTTAGATGGTGAAGCCCCACTTCCGATTATTAACCCGGCCCACAAGAAACAGCTTGGCGAGACGCTCAAAGATCGCTTTGCTGTTCGGCCCTATACCGATGAAGACAGGCGAAGGCTGCTCGATATTTTTCGAGAAATGAAAGAAGCGGAACAAGCTACTCACCGATTAATGTTTAATAGAGAGCGCCTGTCCGATTCGTCGCTACCGAGTCAAGCTCATCAGCGTGGCTCTTGAGGGCTGGGCGCGCGCGCCGTCTTTGGTAAGGATTGTGCTAAACTAACCAACGTTATGACACGATTTCTTTACGGCTGGGCAGCGAACGTCCTGGGTATCCTGGTGGCGGCAGCCTTGAACCTGGTGAGTTACCAAGGTCGCTTGATTACCTTGCTCGGTGCGGCGTTGGCTTTCGGCATAATCAATGCCCTGATCCGACCGATCGTTACGGTATTGACGCTACCGGCGATCGTTTTAACGCTCGGGCTCTTCCTCTTCGTGGTCAACGCCCTGATGCTGTACCTGACCGACATCGTCGTGCCGCATTTCCAGACGCTTGGTTTTTGGCACACCGTCGGTGCCGCGATCGTCATCGGGGCGGTCAACTTCGCCTTGCACGGTGTATTGCGCGACATGAGCAGCCTTCGCGGGAGCAAGCATGCCGCTTAAGACGATTCTCCAGGTTATCTTAGTCAGCGATGCGATTTTCTTGATCGCGCTGATCCTGATGCAAAATCGCGGCGTCGCCTTGTCACAAGCTTTCGGCGGCGACTCTTCCGTGCACTACCAGCGCCGGGGCGGTGAGAAGGTATTACACCGGTTGACGATTTTCTGCGCGATCGTCTTTGCCGTCAGCGCCTTCGCGATTCTCTTCACGAAATGACGTCCCCGTGCTACCTGGAGGTTTTTGCAGGTTCCGGGGTGTTAATTTCCGGGCGGGTCTTGATTTGGTTCACACCCCCGCGCCTATACGCGGCCGGCAGAGCACCGTATAATTGAATCTTGAGTCGGGGCGTCGCCTGGTAGCCACTCGAAGCAGGGTCTCGACTGCGCTCGAGACACTGCACCGGCGGACCACAGGCGGCACCTTGCTCACGCTTACTAAAACTCTTAACACCTAAGCCGGGATGGCGGAACTGGTAGACGCGCACGGTTCAGGGCCGTGTGTCCGCAAGGACGTGGAGGTTCGACTCCTCTTCCCGGCACACTGAAGAGGGCAACCTGACGGGGCTATTCCGGTAAAAACTGGGATAAAGCACCTCTTACAGCCCATACGGAGCACTATTTATGGACATCAGATTCTCACCATTTCGTCGTCGTAGTGGAGGCCCAGGCGATGATATCCGTCGCGTCCCGATGGAGCCGGTCGACCCGAGGCTGATCCCGAAGGATCTCCTTACGCCAAAAATCCAGCGCATCGTGGCAATCGTCCACCCGGATCAGCGGGAAGCTTATCAGCTGAAAAACCAGCTGTTGCGCAGCGGCCATCGTAACGTCGACATTTTCTTCCTCCCGGAATCCTTCCTGACCATGATCAAAAGTGGCCATCAACCCGACGTCATCTTCGTCCATGATTTTTGGGCCGCCGACGCGGGCACGAACGGCATCGAATTGGCGCGGGCGCTGCGGACCGAACACGGCGTGAAATCATTGATCTTCAGCACGTCGGCAGACCATGCCGGTACCGCGGCAACCGTACTCGCGATGCACGGTTTTTCCGGGCACGCGGACAGCTACCTGCGCTAGGATTACGGAAACTCTTTGCCGAAACGGGGATAGCGGCTGTCCGACGGTGCGGGGGAGGCGCGCGACCGAACATCGCCGGGCCACACGCTGTTCCAGTCGGAGCCTTCAGCGGGAACTCGCCGCATCACCAAAGCGATGACTGGGTCGGCCCTCGAACGCGTTGACGCTGTTTCGGGCGGCCCGTAGACTTAGCTACGACCTGACTTGTACCGGTCGAGGCGTGAGACGTCCGTCCGGGGGCCCACTGGCCGAGGTGGCGGAACTGGTAGACGCGCAGGCTTGAGGGGCCTGTGGGGGCAACCCTGTGGAGGTTCGAGTCCTCTCCTCGGCACACTAGGATGACCAATCTCAGCGATGGTTCATTGGAGACCGACATTAAAAGGGACTAAGCTCGGGCATTACGAAGGACAGGGAAGCTATGGTACGAGTATCAGCCATTAATAAAGCTAAAATCGGCGCCATCCTGGCAGTCGGCATCCTCGGGGTGGCAGCGATTTTTGTCTACGCTAACGGTAATAAGCCGGTGGCCGAGCCGACACTGCTGCCGACGCCCTCCGAGACTCCGACTATCGTGCCAAGCGGTACGTCTGCCCCGAGCGCGGCCCCCGCCTCTCCCACTGCGACGCAGGCCGCGGCGCCCCGGTTCGATAAATGCGGCCAAATCAGTACTTATCGTCAAGAACTGTGGTTCGAGAAATTTACTAGCGTCATGCAGAGCCAAGGGATGGACCCGGGTACGAGCGGCGAAGCGTGTTATTCGCGTGACGCCGGCTTTTTCGTTTTCGTGCGGCCGGCCGGCCTGGCCAGTTCCGATGTCTATCGCTACGAGACTGCCTCCGGTCTGCTGGCGGCGGCGAAGTACGTGAACCCGGGTCCTGGTGGGACAGGCACCCAAAGCTACCCGAGTCAGTTGACCGCGTTCGAATTCGGGGTGCAGGAAGGTAGCATCATCCACATGAAAGGTGGTGGCGGTGATGGTGGGTGCGGCACCGAGGACAGCTACGACTATAATTTCGTCGATAACACGATTCGCATCACGCGTTCCGTGCTGAAATGCCAAAATGCCCCTGATAAAGTACTACTTTAATACGGGTTGATCGACGTGTCCGTCGTGGCACGAAGGGGTGCCTTGTCCCGCTCAGGTATCATGGGGATGAGGGCACTTAGCTCAGTTGGCTAGAGCGCCTCGTTTACACCGAGGAGGTCGGGGGTTCGAGCCCCTCAGTGCCCACATTTCTCGATGGTTCAGGCGATAGCCAGTCCGTAAGTCGTGGCAGGTCGATCGGTTGGTCCATAAAGACTGCCTTCAGGGATACTCCGGAAGCTTTCAAGACAGTGGTTACTGTCTCGGCGGCTTCGGAAAGTCGCCGTGCTTCCGCCTCGGACTTCGGATCCCAATGCGCCAAGGTTCCGCGGTGCTTGATCCGCGGCAGAAGAATTTCCCCGTGCTGTGCCGGATCTGCCGCCAAGGTGCAGTAGATGGAGCGGTCGGAGATGGTTAATCCGGCCTCGCTTAGTAGGCGAGCGAAGTGGGCGAAGCGGCGTGGCAGGGCGACCTCAGGCGCTTCGCCCTTCGACTGTGCTCGCTTCACATCATGAATCAACGTCTTATGTAACGGGTCGGAGTCGATTAGGACGATATCGAAGCGAGCGCTGAGATCATTCGCCAGCCGATAACAGCGGACGATCTTTTCCGCGAAATGCGCTTCCTCTTCGATACTGCCTTCATCGATCCGGTTCTTCACGAAGTAGCGATGCCAGGACTGGTCCGGCCATTCAGCCACGTCGGTGCCGCCGAAGCCGGTAACGACGTGTCCGCGGCTAGCCAGAGCCTCCTGTAGCTGCTGCATCAGGGTGCTTTTGCCGGCTCCGTCGGGTCCGTAAAAGGAAACGATCATACCTCCATTCTCATGAATTCCTCAGCGATGGCAATCAGGCAGTGTTGACGCTTCCGGTATGATGAAATCGGAGGAAACGATGAGTACAACAGAGAAAGCCACTCTGGCGGCCGGCTGCTTTTGGAGCCTGGAAGTAGTCTTTCGGGAGATTGACGGCGTTCAAGACGCGATCGTCGGCTACACCGGCGGCACGGTTGACAATCCTACCTACGAGCAGGTGTGTGCTCATCGCACCGGCCACGCCGAGGCGGTTGAGGTGACGTTTGATCCCGCCGTAGTCAGCTACGAACAAGTCCTCGAGGAATTTTGGAAGCTCCACGATCCGACCCAGCTTAACCGGCAGGGGCCGGACGTTGGCGATCAGTACCGGTCGGCAATTTTCTACCACTCGGAGGCCCAGCGAACGGCGGCCGAACAGTCCAAGGAGCAGGCGCAAACAGGCTGTGAGCAACCGATCGTCACGGAAGTCGTTTCAGCCGGAACGTTCTGGCCGGCCGAGGAGTATCATCAGCGTTACCTCGAGAAGCATGGTCTCGCCGGCGACGTGAGCTGATGGCTGACCAAGCCACACCAGCTGGCAAGACAGTCTTTGACAACGGCAACCAAATATGACAAAGCGAATTACTAAGACCGACGACCAGTGGCGCGAGGAGCTGACGCCGGAGCAGTACGACATCCTGCGTCGCCAAGGGACCGAGCCTCCCGGCAGCGGCGCCTACCTGTACCAAAAGGATAGCGGGATGTATAAGTGCGCGGCATGCGGCGCGGAACTTTTCTCGTCAGATACCAAGTTCGATTCCGGGACCGGTTGGCCGAGCTTTACCGAGCCGGCTGATCGGGAGAACGTGACCCTTCATCCCGACGATAGTTTCGGGATGCGCCGGACCGAAGTGGCATGCAAACGTTGCGGCGGCCATCTCGGCCACGTCTTCGGCGAGAGCTCGACTGAAAGCGGGAGCCAGCACTACTGCATTAACTCGGCGGCCCTGGATTTCGAAAAACAATAGGCTTAGATGCGGCAGTAGACTGGCGTGCGTCGACTCGTTCGCTTATCAGACGATACAGACATCAGGGAGTCCGATGAGTCGTTTCAGTGGCCGCAGCGGCACTTGGTGGTTATACTGAAACCATGGCAGTCAAGCGTACCCGGACGGCGGAATCAGCTCTCGTCGACAAAAACTCACCCGGGGTGGCCCGCCGCACCTTCGTCACTCTTTTCGTCTCGTTGATATTCTTCTGCATCCTCGGCTTCTTTTACCTGGTTCGCGAAGTGTTGCTGTTGATGGTGGTCGCCACCATTTTCACCCTGGCCTTAAGCCCAGCAGTGGGTTGGCTAGTCAAGCGCGGTTGGCAACGCGGCGTGGCCTCGTTCGTGACCCTGATCGTTTCGTTGATTCTCGTGGCAGGCGTCGTTTCCGCTGCCGCCGTCCCGCTGGTCTCCCAAGGCGGCAGGCTGATTGATAGTTTTCCGCAAATCGTCGAGGACGTCGCGAACAATCCAACGGTCAAGAAACTCGACGACAAGTATCACTTCGCCGACAAGGTCGAAAACGCCTCCCAAGAGGTACCGAAGCTCCTGACTGCCAACCAGGGAAAAATAGTCGATACCGCTAAGAGCACTTTCGGCCTCGTTACCGCCTTTTTCATCATCCTCGTCCTCTCCTTCTTCCTCTTGCTCGAAGGCCCGGAGGTATGGGCGACCTTGACGGCGCTCTTTGCGCCGCACCGCGCTAAGCGCGTGGAACGGGCGGGTGGCAATATTGCCAAGGCGGTGGGTGGTTACGTCACCGGCAATCTCTTCATCAGCTTGATCGCTGGCGTGGTGGCGTACATTGCCCTGCTGATCCTAAACGTGCCGTACGCCTTTCCCCTGGCGGTCGTCGTGGCCGTTTTCGATTTGATTCCTTTGGTCGGGGCGTCGCTGGCGACAATCATCCTTGGTCTCGTAGCTCTTTCCGAAAGCTCGATCGCCGCCATCATTATCGTCGCGGTCATGCTGAGCTACCAGCAGATCGAAGGGCACTTCATCCAGCCGATCGTCTACTCTCGCACGGTGTCCTTGTCGCCGCTTCTCGTCCTGGTGGCGACCTTGATGGGAGCCACCGTCGGCGGAATCGTCGGCGTGCTATTGGCTATCCCGGCCGCTGCAACCGTGCAAATCATCGTCAAAGAAGTACTGACGGGTACGAGGTCGGTGCGGTCATAGAGCCGACTGAAACACATTCCGCGAGAAGCCCTGGGTGGCTTTACGGCAAGAGCTTCTTGAAGACGGCAGTCCGGACGCTCAGCGATGTTTGCAGGTCGAAACCGTTGCGGAAAAACTCTTTCCCGAGCCGGTGGGCGATCCGGTAACCGATCCACTTCCCGAGCGGCCCCTTGAGGAACCAGGCTTGGTGGTCATAGTCGCGTCGCGACCAGTCCTTCTTGGCTTGGTCGTACGCTTGTTGCGAGACCGGCCCCTTCGTCCAGGGCACCGTCAGCCCGCTGAGTGACGCTGCGTAGGCTCGGGCCGTTGCCTCCAAGGCCAGGGTGTCGCCGAGCGTCTTCGGTACGCCCACCGTCTGGTAACGGACCAAGTGGTGCATTTCCGCGGCAAACACCTCGACGATTTTCTTCGGGTCCGCCTGCCAGTCCGGCAGCGAGATGTCGAACTCATGGTCGTTGCGCGCCCAACTGCCGGGCTGCGTCTTGGAGATTGCCCGTTCCGGGAAGTCGCGGACGTAGGTGACACCCCGCTTGTTCTTGGCGTATGGTGCGAGCTCGTTAAAGACCGCCTTCATCGCGGCCGGCAGGAGGGGGAGATTACCGTCACCGCGCACGTCGACGGACGTTATCAATAACTCTTTACTCCCGCTCTGCAAGAGCTGGGTGCGGATCGGGGAGTCGTTCATCAGTCTTTCTGGCGGTTGATCCACCAGTCATCTTCTTTCTCGGCGAACCACCAGCGGTCAGACTCGGTCTTTTGGATTTTCTCGGCGAGCTGCTTGGCTTCCGGTGTCTTCAGGCGCTTGAAGGCGCTCGGCAGCCAACTCTCGGCCCGGTCATTTCCGATGTCCACCTGCTCTTTCAGCGACAGGATGAACTCCAAGGTATCGGCATCCTTGGCCAGTAGGGATTCCGGCGAGGTGCGTTCTTCGTATTCCTGGATGATCGCCTTGATGTCGTCACCGAACGGTAGTGGTTCGGTCAGGTCGGCGATTGCCTTTTCTTCTTTGCGTTCGGCGTACTTCTGATGCACGTAGTTCAGGTCTGACGTCCTGGCCTCGGCGATGTCATGAAATAGGCACATCTTCAGGACTTTGCCGGTATCGACCCCGCCACGCATCATCGCCAAGGCGTAGCCGACGTAACCGACGCGGGTGACGTGTTCGGAAACGCTTTGCTCGCCACTACCGAGGAAGTAAAAACCGCTGCGCGGTGTCTTCGCAAGGATACCCGTCTCGAATGAGAAATCGACGATCGCGTCGTGGTCCGTCATGTCTTGATTATGCATGATTACATCATTCGGCGACGAATTTCGTTGGTTTCTGGATATTGTGACAACTCGCTCAACGGCCACGCTGCTAAGATTGAGTAGAAAGGAGGCTCCATGGGAAAAGCCACGGGAGACCAAGAAGGAGACAAGGTAAAGACCGGCGATACCGCGAGCGGCAAAGCCGTGCCTACGAAGACCGGCACGGTCGTGAAGATCAAGCCCGATGGAACCAGGGTGGTCAGGACGGCGGTCGGGACACTTAAGAAAATGAACAAGCCGTCCAAGCCCACCGACCGCCCGAACCAACATTGAGACGTCGCGGTTGCTTGAAAAGAGCCGCGTTTCCCGGCAAGCTTTAGTGTGTCATCTTGAAGCGACTAGGCCGTCGCGAACCGGAAGGGTCGCGACGGACATTGCCGATTCAGGATTTGCCGGGATAGCTCAGTGGTAGAGCGCTGGCCTGAAGAGCCAGGCGTCCCCAGTTCGAACCTGGGTCCCGGCACATGAGCAAATACTCGGACGATCTTGTCCTGGCGCTGTCTTTAGCGGACCGGGCGGACGAAATCACGTCGGATCGATTCCGAGCCGTCGATTTGGCAGTCGAAAGCAAGCCGGATATGACCCCGGTTTCCGAGGCCGACCGAGCGGTCGAAAAAATGGTGGCAGAGCGACTCGCTACGGTGCGTCCGGGAGATCAATTGCTAGGTGAAGAGTACGGGCAGTCCGGGCAGACCAGTACACGGCAATGGCACCTAGACCCGATCGACGGCACCAAGAACTACATCCGCGGTAACCCGGTCTACGCGACCCTGATCGCGCTATTTGATGATGACGAGCCAGCGGTCGGCGTCGTCTCAGCCCCCAAGCTGCAGCGCCGGTGGTGGGCGGCGAAGGGCCAGGGAGCCTACTGCAACGGGGAGCCGATTCGCGTCTCCAAGGTCAAGGCCATGAGTGACGCGTTCTTTTGCTATGGCAGCCTCAACTGGTGGAAAGCAGCCGGACGCACGGAAAACTTCGAGACAATCAAAGACGTCTGCTGGCGGCATCGTGGTTTCGGTGACTTTTGGATGCACATGCTGGTGGCCGAAGGCGCGGCGGACTTCGCGATCGAACCGATTGATATGAACCCGTGGGATTTGGCAGCGCTGCAGATAATCATTACGGAAGCAGGCGGCACACATTCCGATGTGGCCGGAAATATGTCCCTAACCACCGGAAGCCTGGTCACCAGTAACGGTTTGTTGCATCAAGACATCCTCCGCCTCGTTCAGTAACGGCAGCAAATTTCTTGTATACTGAACTTCGTTGTTAACAAACTGCGGGTGTAGCTCAGCTGGCTAGAGCGTCTCCTTGCCATGGAGAAGGTCGACGGTTCGAATCCGTTCACCCGCTCATTGACGTGACCAAAGATAAGCCCTACGATTAAGGGCTTTTTCTTTATGTTATGAAAACCATCACTCACCCCTTCTGCTGGAAACTCGTTCGTCCCTCAGGGATGGGCGGCGGGACGCTCTATGTGTTGCAGGGCCTCGAGCAGCGCCTCGAACTAACCGTTGAAGACGGCCTGCATACCGTGGAATCGCATTTCGAGCACGATCAGCCCGGTAGTCGCTTTGATTCACGGCTATCCCTTGGGGCGGTGATGAAAATGGTCGAACGGCACTTGCTCCAGCGAATCGGCTACCATGACAACCAGGCGCTGGTCCATCTTCACCTGCCGGAAATCATCGGGGAGGAGGGAGTCGCTTCGGCGGACGAATTACGGGCGGCCGGGGTACTCAGTAAAACAGATGTGACCCTCCTCGCGGCTGTTCAAAAGGAAATCTTTCAACGAAATCTGTACGACACGCCCGATTCGCGTCTGGCGTTTGTTACTTCCTTCAACCAGCGGCAGGCTACTGGGGTTTTCCGCCTTGGTTTACGTAGTGGCAGTATTGTAAATCTTTTCACGGCCCCACCGTCTCCCACTAACGAGCTGACCTTGATGATCGGTCGCTGGCGGAAAAATAGCGATGATGGTCGTATCCGGACGATGTATCCCGGACGCCCGTTGCTACGCCTTCCGGCCGATCCTCCCGTTTCTTATCTTGATTCCGAGGATCCGACAGACGAGCTAAGGCGTATCTACGAGTGCTGGAAGAACGTCGGGTTCCTGGTTCCATCGGACCGGCTGCAATAGTGGGCCTGAATCAGTCGGCGCTTTGCTTGATCATTACTAACGCATTCCACCGCGCTAGACGCTTTTTCAGTACAATGACCACATGGCGATATGGCCGAGTGGTTAGGCAAGGGTCTGCAAAACCCTCTACAGCGGTTCGATTCCGCTTATCGCCTCCAGGCTTCACAAACGGCCGGGGTGGCGGAATTGGCATACGCGACGGACTTAAAATCCGTTGCCGGAAACGGCTTGTGGGTTCGACTCCCACCCCCGGCACCGTGCTTTACTGAAGACGCGGGCGTGTGGGTTCGGCTCCCCTTCAGGCACAGGCCGATTTTCCGGGTAGAATAAGAGGGGAACAATACACACATGGCCGACGATTTCTTTAGTAACGAACAGTCCTTCGGTGAGGAAGCCGCCTTCCACGTCGACAATTTGGAGCCGCCGCGGCAGATCGCCCACGTCAACCTCTTCGATCGGCTGCACGAGGCCGAGGAAGCGGCAAAGCTGGCGAAGAAGCAACCAGCGAAGCCGGTGCATGACGTGGTGCCGCCCGCTGCCCTGACGCCTGCCGTGGCTGCATCGCCCTCGCCCTCTCCGGATGAGCCGATTTTCGCTGGTACGGCCGATCATCCGGCGGTCACGAGCCGATTACCAATCATCGTCGCGGCGGTCGTGCTGGTACTCGCCTTAGGCGGTGGCACCGCCGGATACCTATGGACGCAAATGCACAAGAATCAGAAGTCCGCAGTAGTCGAAAGCGGGTCGCCTAAGCCGAAGTCTTCCGTCAAGCCCAGCACCAGACCAAGCGCCAAACCGACCACTAAGCCGACGGCACCGCCACCCGTGGCGCCGAAACCCCCGCCCGCTCCCACGAACACCTACACCGTCCAGACGGGGGATAGCCTGATTACGATCGGTGATAAGCTGCGTAAGGACTGGCGCGCCATCGCGGCCGCTAACGGTAACATTTCCGATCCCAACCTGATTTTGCCCGGTCAAGTACTAAAGATTCCCTAACCATGGTCCGTGTCCGCTTAGATGATGATCCGAAGCCGCCGCCTCGCTTGAAGCGGCGGCCAACGCCGTCTCCCAAGCCGGAACCACCGGTCGAGCCTGATGCTACTACTGCGCCGAGACGGCGCGGCCTGACGGAACGGCAATGGTTTCTTTCGCTACTGGTCGTCTCGGGTCTCCTCTTGCTGATCGCGTTCCGCGGCTGCATCCTGCCCTCCGGAGTCGGACCGAAAGCCAAGCCTGCCGCCAAACCGACACCCGCCGCGTCAGGACCGCCGGTACAGCAAAACACCGGAACGGAGTATACTGTACAAAGCGGAGATAACCTATCAGCCATCGCCCAGAAGACCGGCGTTTCGCTCGATGCCCTTCTCCAGGCCAATGGCCTCAATCGCTCGAGCATCCTCTCGGTCGGGCAAAAGCTGAAGATTCCGCGCTAACGAAAGGACTACCATGACTCTTCTTTACATCATGATCGGCGTCGTCGTCCTCGGCTTGATCTTCCTGATCGCCGTCTACAACAGCCTGATCCGTTCCCGCAATCGCGTCGACGAAGCCTGGTCCGATATCGACGTACAGACGAAGCGCCGCTACGACTTGATTCCTAACCTGGTCAACACCGTCAAGGGGTACGCCACGCATGAGAAGGAACTGTTCGAAAAAGTCACCCAGGCCCGCGCCGACGCGATCAACGCCACCGGCACGCAAGACAAGGCCCAGGCGGAAAACGTACTGACCGGAGCCCTGCGCTCAGTCTTCGCCGTCGCCGAGAACTATCCTGACCTGAAAGCGAGCGAGAACTTCCAGTCGCTACAGGACGAGGTGACCGATACGGAGAACAAGATCATGGCCGCGCGCCGCTTCTACAACGGCAACGTCCGCGACTTCAATACCAAACTGCAAGTTTTCCCGACGAATATGTTCGCCAGCATCCTGGGCTTCAAGGCACGCGAGTTCTTCGAGCTCGACGAAAGCGACCTGGCCGCCAAGCAGCCGGTTGACGTCGCCTTTTAAAGATGTCGTCGCGGCACCACAGGGTGCGAAAAGTTAAAAGACAATCGGGTGGATGTCCATTTCGGTCGGGCGATGCCGGTGGTGCAGCTCGATTATGCCGCCCGGTATCGGACGCACCAGACGGAGGTGCTTTGTCCGTACCGACGGTATGGCCTGCCAGGAGAACTCCTCGCGACCTTGGTTACGATTGATGAGGAGGAGTTCCAGGATCGCGCACTGGTATTAGCAGGTCTGGTGAACTTAATCAAGAAAATCCGTGGCGAAGATGCTGTGGGCGAAGCACTCCTCAAGTCCCGAACGGTAAAGGGGGTGGAAGCCGCTGAAAGCCTGTTTGAAGCGATAAAGGATTCGGCGGCGAGAGATGTTCTCTGGGCGGGCTTGGTTGGGGGTACACTCGAGGGTAACCTGTGAGCGTCGTTCGCTAGACTGGAATCACCATGGCCACCCGCTATCCCACGTCAGTTGCAATAAATCGTAGCCGCGTCTTTACTCGACACCGTTCATCAGTCTGATCCCTGGTCGACTAGAACTCATTCCAACACCCACTACGTAGGCTGTCGCCAGCGTGTTCTGGTTCGGGCGAAGCGAGAACTAACGAAGGGAAGGCGTTCTTATCCTGGCCGGCCTCGAACTAGAAAGGGTTCTTAGCTTTCGAACGGGCCTGCTGCCGGACTGACCCCACCCTTTTTGAAGCCAAGGGAGCATGTTGCCATCAGGCAACATAGTGGAAGTAACGCTAAGCAGGAAAGTCCCGCCCCTTCCCAGACAGGATATAATTACCTTGTCATGGCCACCCTCTACACCCAAGTCAGCCGTAACAAGGCGAAGTCACTCGTCTACCTGGCGTTGTTCGTCGGGCTGATCGGAGCGCTTGGCTGGTTCGCGTCCTGGTACTTCGGCAGCCCGTTGATCCTGGTAATCGCCCTGGTGATTTCCGTCTTCATGAGCTTCTCGAGTTACTGGTGGAGCGACAAACTGGCACTCGGTGTCTCACGCGCCAAGGAGGTCGACGGCACGGCGAATCCCTACGTCTACCGGATGGTCGAGAACCTGGCGATTACGGCCGGCTTGCCGAAGCCGCGTGTCTACGTGATCGAGGACACAGCGATCAACGCCTTTGCCACCGGTCGCGACCCTAAGCACGCAGCGATCGCGGTGACGACCGGGGCCATCGATCGCCTGGAGAACGAGGAGCTCGAGGGCGTGATCGCCCATGAGATGGCCCACATCGGCAACTACGACACTCGCCTGATGACGATCGTCGTCGTCTTGGTCGGCCTGGTGACGCTCCTGGCCGACTTCATGTTGCGGATGAGTTTCTTCGGCGGCGGTGATCGGAATCGCGACACGGGCCAATTGGGGATTATCATCATGATCGCCGGCGTGGTCCTCTTGCTTCTGTCGCCGATCTTCGCGACGCTGATCCAGCTGGCGATTTCCCGCAAACGCGAGTTCGCCGCCGACGCGACCGGGTCGCTGTTGACGCGGTATCCCGATGGACTGGCCAATGCCCTGGAGAAAATCGAGAAGGATACGGAACCCCTGGAGGTCGCCAACAAGGCGACGGCCCACCTCTATATCAGTAATCCCTTCAAGGGGAAGGACGAGGACGGCGATGGCATTCCGGACCAGCGTTCCTGGTTCGCTGGTTTATTCGATACTCACCCGCCGGTCGGGGAGCGTATCAAACAACTGCGCGACATGGATGTCCACTCTTAACGCGTCGGGGACAGACGGCCCGCCTCTGCTCTGGACCAGCATTTTTCAAAAAAGATTTAATCGTTGTCAGTTAGACGTCGGGTGGATTATGCTGACTTTGGAGAAATCGGGAGCCAAACGCGTCGCATGCTTTCGCGTGTAACCCCCGCTTTCTCCATGCGCGTCCTGCCGAAGCGATGTTTGACGCCTAGTGGGATGGGGTGGTCCGATATTTCTTCGTGAAATACGGTGTTTTTAAGAAGCTTTTTAGATGAAAAGTCAGGGGGCGACGCGGTCTCGGATGAGTGCGTCGCCCCCGTGGGGCGGATGAAGGGGCGTCAGTCGTCGTGCTTCGCGAGCCGAAGCGTAATGCCGCCGTAACCGTTGAGCCAGGCAAAGAGCACGATGCCAGGCTGACTGGTCCTGAGCTCGACGTCCTGATTGCCGCCTCGGACATCTGCGACCAGGGCGCGGGAAGCGATAGGACTGATGCCGAGGATCTTGTGGAAGGCGTCGTAGAGCCGACCCAATGCATCGCGCTCGGAGGGCAGGTCGATGTCGACGGGTCCCTGACCAGAGCTGACTGTCTTCAGCTTCTGGCTGATGAGCTGAACGGTCGTGTCTTGCAAAGGTGCGGATTGCATACGTGTATCCTCTCGGACTTGGAGCGTGGACAGAATCACTTCAACCAACGAAATATTCTACCACGTATACTTGGAGTATGACCGAATTGACCAAATCGCAGGCGGCGGAACGGCTCGTCAAACTCCGTGATGAGATCAATCATCATCGTTACCTGTACCACGTCGAAGACCGCGAAGAGATTTCTTCCGACGCTCGTGATTCGTTGATGCACGAGCTGACCGAGCTTGAGCAACAGTTTCCGGAGCTGATTACTCCGGACAGTCCTTCGCAGCGGGTGGCCGGCGAACCGATCAAAGGATTCGCGCAAGTCCGCCACCAAACCCCGATGGTTTCCCTGAACGATGTGTTTACCGAAGAAGAGTTCGGGCAGTGGCATGCGCGGAACCAACGCTTGGGAGTTGGTGCGGCGACAGACTATTTTGCGGAACTGAAGATCGACGGCTTGGCGGTTTCCCTGAAATATGAAAACGGCGTGTTGGTGCAAGCCGCGACGCGAGGCAACGGCACGGTCGGCGAAGAAGTCACCGCCAACGTCCGGACGATCGAAAGCGTCCCGCTTCGTCTGCGTCGAGCGATCAGTATCGAAATCCGCGGCGAAGTCTACATGACCAAGAAAAACTTCGCGGCGGTGAACAAAGCGCAGGTAAAAGCCGGGAAACCGACGTACGCCAATCCGCGGAACCTGTCGGCCGGCACCTTACGGCAGCTCGACCCGAAGCTAGTGGCGGCGCGACCCTTGGACTTCATCGCGTATGGCGTCATCGACACCGAAAATACTCTAAAGCTAGAGATGCACGCGGACGAACACGCCTTGGCGAAGGAACTTGGGTTACGGACAGGGTCTCCCGAAGCAGTGACCGAGACGCCCGCGGCGGTCCAGCGATTCTACGAGAAAGTCGAGAAAGAGCGGCAGAAGCTGCCGTATCAAATCGACGGCATCGTGGTCACGGTAAACTCGAGGAAACAGTTTCGTAGCATGGGGCGCGTCGGAAAATCTCCGCGGGGGGCGGTTGCCTATAAGTTCGCGCCGGAACAGGTGACGACGAAGATCGAGGATATCCGCGTCAACGTCGGTCGCACCGGGGCGGTGACGCCGTTCGCCGTCCTGACACCGACCCGCGTCGCCGGTACCACCGTCGCGATGGCGACGCTGCACAACGAGGACGAGATCAAACGGAAGGACGTGCGCATCGGGGATACGGTGATCTTGCAAAAGGCGGGGGACATCATCCCCGAAGTCGTCCAAAGCTTGCCGAAACTGCGGACAGGCCGGGAAAAGCTGTTCAAAATGCCAATCAATTGTCCGAATTGCGGGACGAAGTTGGTGCGGCGGGAGGGCGAGGCGGTCACCCGCTGCCCGAATCCGCATTGCTTCGCGCTCGAAGCCGGACGACTCGAACACTTCGTCTCCAAGGACGCCTTCGACATTGACGGCATCGGCGAGAAGCTGGTCCGCCAGCTGCTGAACGAGCATATCGTCCGTGACCCGTCCGACCTCTTCCACCTGACGGCAGGCGACCTAGAACCACTGGAGAAATTTGCGGAAAAGAAGGCGGAGAAGGTAATCGCGGGAATCGAGGCGAGCAGGACGATCACGTTCGGCCGTTTCATCTACGCGCTCGGTATCCGGCACGTCGGCTTGCAGACGGCGCTTGACCTGGCCGACCACTTCGGCACGGTCGCGCGGTGGCGGCAGGCGACCGTCGACGATTTGGCGGAAGTCGAGGGGGTGGGCCGTGTGGTGGCCGAAGCGATCAATGACTGGCTGGCCGACCAAGCCAACCAGCAACTAGTAGAGCGACTGTTGGAAGCCGGGATTACCTTCGAGAAACAGGTCGTCACGGATGAACTGAAGGATGTGACGATCGTCGTCACCGGGACACTCGAGGAGATGAGTCGGGAGGAAGCCCAGGCTTTGATCCGCGCCAAAGGCGGCCGCGTGGCGAGCGGGGTTTCCAAAGAAACCGATTACGTCGTGGCCGGAGCGAACCCGGGCGCGGCCAAGATGACCAAGGCGGAGAAGCTCGGCGTCAAAGTGATTGACGAGGAGGAATTCAAGAAACTGGCGAAACTATGAGTGTAGCTTTGAGTTATTGCTAAGACCCCATGCCAGGCGGAGGACTGTTATCTGGATTCTCAAAAGGCTTGTCTCTAAGTCCAACGCCGCTATCTCTTTTGATACCTGTCTCCTCTTCGGTGGGTGCGAACCTACTTCGAATATCTTCGCCAAGCACCGGAATCGCCTTAGCTACGCCTTCTTCTTGTGCCCTGTTCCCATACCCGTCGAGAGTGACGATGGTACCATAGTAGTCAGCGTCCGAGTTTGTGAAAAACTCGTCCTTGCTACTGACAGTCTGTTCGCCGACCACCGGAATCGCCGCTTCACCTTTAAGAACATCAGGACGGGTGACGGTAACGCGGTGGCCATCGTTCGTTTTAAATGAATCGTCGGTATCTTGGGATTGGGTGCTAGTATCTTCGTCGCCGAGGGGTTCGAGCTTTTCTCCGCTGGTGCTGCGTGCCGCGTTGATTTTCTTCGCCGCATCCGCACTCTGGGCACTTTCTTGTTCAAGGCCGCGAGTTGCTAATACAGCGACGCCAGCAGCGCCTGCCAGTGTCGCGGCACCCACTGCCGCCCCGCGCAGAAATCGCCGTACCGGACGGCGACGAATAGGTGGAGTAATCGTGACTTCCTCACCCTCAGCTAGTTCGTGATCAGTTCCGTCAGGTTCGCGATCACCTATTACTAGTGGCAGGTCGACCGCTTTCTCTGGCACTTGGTTGCGCGAATCATCAGCCGCGTCTTGGTCAAAAACACGATTTTCCGGAGGCTGGTTGTCGGGTGTCGTCGCCATCGTATTGCCAGTTTACTCTGCTTCCGAGTCGAGGTCGTCATCGGCCATCGCCAGGACGTCGGATAGTGAAACGGTCTCTTGCAGGTATGCTTCACGCAGATCGCTGATGGAGGAGAGAGTGGAATAGGGGTCGTAAGCCATGATTAGTTTGTTTTAATTAAACAATACTAGCTCAATAAAGGTATTTTGTCAAGACATAGAGACGAAAAAAGGGCCCGCGGGCCCTTTCGCAATCATCTTAATGGTATCGTCGACGCCCCAGCCGTCGCTTAGGCGTCTTCGTCGTCATGCTCGGCGAGGTGGTCGGCCATCGAGAGCGCGAAGGCGAGCGGCAAGGTCGGTTGGCCGTTCACCTCTTCTTTGGTGGTGACGATGACTCCGTAGTTGGCGTAATCCTGGACGGAAAGTTCCATGCGAATCCTTTCGTTTTTGTTTTAGTGATGAACTTATATTGACACCTTTCCGACGGTAAAGGTATGTGACAACTCACCAAAATTCGCTTGGTTACGTTATAAATATACCCAAAGTGACGCCTGGAAGACGATTGCCCTATACTGGAGCAGTATGAAACTGACTCCGGAAGAAGTTCGAAAAATCGCCAAACTGGGACGTTTGAAACTAACCGACGCGGAAGTCGCGACGTACCAGACGCAGCTTTCGGAAGTCCTCGGCTATATCGAGACCTTGAACGAAGTCGATACCGAGGGCGTCCTCCCGACCGCCCAGGTCTCGGGCAAGGTCAATGCCCTCGCTGACGATGTCGTCACCAACCAGTCGCGTACCGATGATCTGCTGGCGGGGGTGCCGGCGCGCGAGGGAAATCATCTCAAGGTGAAGGCCGTTTTCCGGAAGGGTGCACCGAAGTGACGAAGGTGGTCGGCCAGTACGATGCCTACCTTGCCGAGGGGCGCAGCCTGCCGCACGGTTCGGGCGGGTTGGACGGCAAGACGGTAGCGATCAAGGATCTGCTGGTGATGGCCGACGGGCAGCCGACGACGGCGGCTTCGAAGATCCTCGAGCCGTTCGTCAGCCCGTATGTCTCGACCGTGGTGGAGCGCGTCTTGGCGGCCGGCGGCACGGTGACCGGGAAGACCAACCTCGATGAGTTCGCGATGGGTTCTTCCAACGAGAATTCAGCCTACGGTGCCGTCGATAACCCATGGGATTCCCGCCGCGTGCCGGGCGGCTCGTCCGGCGGCTCCGCGGCCGCGGTGGCTGGCGGTTTGGCCGACGTGGCGGTCGGTACCGACACTGGTTGCTCGGTGCGCCTGCCGGCCTCGTACTGCGGGATCGTCGGGATCAAACCAACCTACGGACGGGTTTCCCGGTATGGCGTGATCGCGATGGCCAGTTCGCTCGACCAGGTCGGGACCTTCGGCCGCACCGTCACGGACGCCGCCCTGCTGCTTCGGGAAATCGCCGGGCATGACCCGCGTGACGCCACCAGTGTCGAGCGCGACGTGCCTGATTACCTGAAAGTGCTCGATGGCTCGGTGGAGGGCCTGAAGATCGGTTTACCGAAAGAATATTTTGTCGAAGGTATCCAACCCGAGGTCGAGAAGTCGGTCCGGGCGGCGGTCGAGGACCTTCGCCAGGCCGGCGCCGAGATCGTCGACATCTCCCTTCCCCATACCAAATACGCGATCGCGACGTACTCCATCATCGTCTCGGCGGAAGCTTCCTCCAACCTCGCCCGCTACGACGGCATCCACTACGGGTACTCCGTGGAGCGTGATGATAATGAGGGGACGGCCGGATCACTCGAAGAGGTCTACTACGAATCTCGCGCCGCTTTCGGTCCGGAGCCGAAGCGGCGCATCATGCTTGGCGCTTACGTGCTCAGCGCCGGGTACTACGACGCCTACTACAAGAAGGCGATGCAGGTACGGACGTTGATCAAAGAAGATTTTGACAAGGCGTTCCGTCAGGTCGACGTAATCCTGACGCCGACGACGCCGACGACCGCCTTCAAGAAGGGAGAGAAGGTCGACGATCCCTTGCAAATGTATTTGAGCGACGTGCTGACGGCGCCGACCAACCTGGCGGGCTTGCCTGGTATTTCCGTGCCGTGCGGCTTCGACGGACAAGATCTACCGATCGGCCTGCAGCTGATCGGCCCGGCGTGGGGCGAAGAAGCGGTTCTTCGGGTCGCGCACGCCTACGAGCAGACACGCGACTGGCATAAGAAGCAACCGAAAGGAGCGTAATGGGTAAGCAACAAAAAATCAAAGCGACGCGACAAGCGGAGCGTCAGGAGGCGGTCGCCATCCGGGAACGGCGCCGCCGCCGGATTGGCCGGATCATCGTGGGTGTGGTCGGCCTGGTCGTCCTCGCCGCGGCCGGGTTCGGCATCGTCGCCGCGACGAAAAAGAAGGCCGCCGCGCCGGCGGCCTCAGCCGTACCGAGCAGTCAAACCACTAATCAAACGGAGGCTAACGTGAGTAAGAAAACCATGACTATCGAGACCAGCAAGGGGACGATCGTCGTCGAATTGAATGCCGAAAAGGCGCCGAAGACGGTCGCCCAGATTTCCACCCTGATTTCGCGGAGCTTCTACGACGGCCTGAGCTTCCATCGGGTCGAGCCCGGCTTCGTGATCCAAGGCGGGGACCCCAAGGGAGACGGCACCGGGGGTTCGGACTTGCCGAACATCCCGTTCGAGACCAACGATTTGAAGCACGACAAGGGCGTCATCGCGATGGCTCGCTCCCAGGATAAGAACTCGGCCAACTCCCAGTTTTACATCACGATCGGCGACGCTCACTTCCTGGACGGCAACTACGTCGCCTTCGGGAAGGTCGTCTCCGGCCTGGAGGTGGCGGAGAAAATCCAGAAAGGAGACAAGATGACCAAGGTAACGCTGCAGTAATGACGACCACGCTCCTCTTGGCGATCCTGATAGTGGCGGCGCTCGGAGCGACGGCGATCGTGTTGCGGCGTCACCGGGCCCGACCTAAGCCTTTGACCGCTCACGACAAGTCGCTGGTCCACGTGAAGTGGCACGAAATCGAGCAGCGGCTGCAAAAAGGTGGCCCGACGCAGTTTCGCCAAGCCGTGATCGAGGCCGACAACCTGGTCGACTATGTCATGAAAAAGCTGAGCATCGAAGGCGAGACGATGGGGGAGCGCTTGCGCAGCGGCCAGGCTTGGTTCAGTGATTACGATGGTCTGTGGAAGGCGCACAAGGTGCGCAACCAGATTGTCCACGAGTTGGACAAGGAAGTCATCAGCTTCGAGGCGAAACAGCAGATCAAGCGTTTCCGGACGGCGCTTGAGGACCTGGGAGCGCTCTGATGGGTAAGGCGGATAAACCTGAAGTGGGCTCGGGTCACTCAGGGCCGAAGGACGGGGCACACATTTTCTCGGCTGTCTTGGGACTTGAGATCCACGTCCAGCTCGCGACGAAGTCGAAGATGTTCTGCCGCTGCGACAATGATTCGGAAAACGCTGCTCCGAACGCCCACACCTGCGAAGTATGCCTGGGGATGCCGGGTACGCTGCCGGTACCGAACCGCACGGCGGTCGAGTGGGCGATCAAGACGGCCTTAGCACTGGGCTGCGCCATTCCGGATGAATCGAAGTTCGACCGGAAGCAGTATTTTTATCCTGACCTGCCGAAGGGCTACCAGATTTCCCAGTATGACCAGCCGCTCGGGGGCCCCGGGGCGTTCGAATTCGACCGTCCGCAGGCCGACGGCCAACTAGAGCCGTTCACGGTGCGTATCACCCGTCTCCATCTCGAAGAGGATGCCGGCAAGCTGACGCATCCGGCGGGCAAGAAGTACTCGTTGGTGGATCTTAATCGGGCCGGGACGCCGCTGATGGAAATCGTCACCGATCCGATCGTCGTCGAAGACCCGGCTGAGGTCCCCTTGATCGCCAAGACGTTTCTCCAGGAGCTCAGGCTGGTGATGCGCTATCTTGGTGTCTCATCCGCCGACATGGAGAAGGGCCACCTGCGCTGCGACGCCAACATCTCGTTGCATCAGAAAGGTGCCGCCGAGTGGGGTGCCAAGGTCGAGGTGAAGAACATGAACTCGTTCCGCTTCGTCGAGCGGGCCTTAAAAGCGGAGATCACCCGGCAAGCGACGGCCTTGGCGGCGGGCGAGACGATCGCTCAGGAAACGCGCGGGTACGACGAGGCGACTGGGCGGACGATCAGCCAGCGTTCCAAGGAAGAAGCGATGGACTACCGTTACTTTCCGGAACCGGACATCCCGCCGCTCCTGACGTCCGAGCTCAGTATCGATCGGCTGAAGGAGGAGATTCCGGAGTTGCCGGTGGCGCTTCGCCGACGCTGGGAAAGGGTAAAGCCTGGGATCAATCCGGAAGTCGCGTATCTGGCGTCTACCAATCAGTCTTTAAGCAAGGTACTCCACGAACTGATCGAGATGCAGTTAAGCGGGGAGGAGCTTTCGAAGGTGTGGCTGAATACCGCTCTTGATGTTGAATCCGCAGACTTCGCGACGCTCGTGCTCGAAATGGGACGCTTAGCGTCGGAAGGGAAAATAACCGTTTCTCAGGTGAAGGCGTTATCAGAAAAATCGGCGCGGGCGAAAAAAGACCCGAAGGAAATACTCGAGGAAGATCCGACTTTTCAGCACATCGAGTTATCCGACCTCCAGCCGATCATCGACCAAGCGATCGCTGATAACCCACGAGCCGTCGCTGACTATCGGAAGGGTAATGCCAATGCCAAGCAGGTGCTTATGGGGGCCGTCATGAAGGCGACGAAAGGTTCGGCAAATCCTACAGCGGTACTACCGATGATTGAAAAAAGTTTAGAACAATAGGGACTTCTCCGCTTGCTTGGGCGAGGTATAGTGCGGTAGTCTAGCGTAGTAAGGAATAGTAAGTAAACAATCATAAAGGAAGGAATGCATGACCGAGACCGAAGTACCGAATACGATTTTGTGGATTGCGTCCGTCGGATTGATTATCCTGACCGTCTTGATGGCGGGGATTTTGATTACGATGCTGGCGATTTTAGGGAAGGTGAAGAAGTTGATCAATAAGGCCCAGGAAATCATCGAGCCGCTCAAAGAGGCGGCCGAGAACGCCGGTAACACCGTTTCGACGTTTTCCAACTCGATGCTCCGACCCTTGGCGACCGCGTTGGGCGCGATGGCCGGGTTCCGCAAAGGGGCCAGCCGCTTCGGCGGGAAGAAGAAGTAACCGATGGTGCGCCGTACCACCACGACGGAGACCGTGGCGACCACCGAACCGGTCGTCGAAGAACGGGTCGCTCCTGGGTTCAAGTTCGAACAGCTGGTCTGGTTCCTATTAGCCTTGATCGGTGCCCTGTTGCTGGTGCGGTTCGTCCTCCTGCTCTTCGGGGCGCGGAGCGGCGTGCCGTTCGTCGACCTGTGGTATGCCATCTCGGCTCCCCTGGTGGCGCCCTTCGCCGGAATCTTTGGCAACGATACGTATAACCTTTACACCGGATCACGTTTCGAGAGCGAATCCTTGGTAGCGATGCTGGTTTACAGCCTAGTTGCGTACCTGCTCGTCCTCGCGATACGGTTAGTGACACCTAATACCCCTCGAAAGGAGCTTAAATGAATAAGAAATGGCTTAATATTCTCAATGACCTGGCTGACAAAGCGCCGCTGCCGAAACAGGTAATCGTCGAGCGGCCGCGCAAGCGTCGCGGCTTCGTCAAGGGCGCGGCGATTGGTACCGCGCTCGGCGGTCTGGCGGCCCTGCTCTTCGCCCCCAAGTCGGGCAAAGACACCCGCAAAGAGGTTCAAAAGCAGGCTAAGAGTTTACAGGGCGAGGCTACCAAGCGGGCCGGTGACCTGACCAAGAAAGTCCAGCAGCGGGTCGACGTGGCCCAGAACCGAGCTACTAAAACCGCTCGCGATACCGCCCGCAAAGCGGCGCAGACGGCAACTTCCGTCCAACGATCGGCGGAAACCAGCATCGACAAAGCCGCCAAAGGTGCCAAGCGGGGCACGCGCCGTGCCGCACGCACGACGCGCAAGACGGCGAACCGGGTAAGCCGCCCGTCTGCTGATCGCTAAGGGCTGGCGTGATGGCGAAGCGGAAAACCGAGCAGCGCGTAGCCGATCCTGACTGGGGACTCGTCTACCGCTTCGCGACCGCCTTGGAGAAGGGTGGTTTCAAGGACTATCTCACGACGTTGAGTGATACCAAGAAGCTTGCCTGGAAAGCGTTCGTCTCCGGTCTGGCTAAGGGCCTGGGGGCGGTCATCGGCGGCACGGTCTTCGTCGGATTGCTGGCGGCTTTACTCGCCCTGATCGGGCCACATCTGCCTGACCCGGCCGGGAAGACGGTCGAGGATGCCGGGAAAAAGATCACCGAACCGGCCAGATAATGGAAGAGTTCGCGGAGGGCGTCGAGGCGCCGGTTGATGTTGCCACGTTTTTGGAGGGAGAGGCCGCGCGCGATGTCAAAAAAAATGATTAGGCTGGTGATGAGGGCTTCCGGCAAAGAGGTGGAAGAGATTTTCTGCCAGATTCGGAAAAAGAAAAACGAGTTTTCGGAAGGGGCGCCGGTACAACCTGGATCACGCGACCTGCTCTGACTGGGCTTTGCGCTTGGGTCGGCGATGCGACGCCAGGGTCCGCTGGTCGTCAGGGCCATCAAGGAAATGAGTGAGGTTGGGAGGCGCCAGTATCGCGGTCATGTCCTGCAAGGCGTACTTAACGAATTTAGGGGAGAGGATGGTTCGGCGTAGTACGATGGGCACATGGCCCACATCGACTGGACACCGGTAGAAGAGGCGACCAAGGAAAATACGGTCGTCGGCTACCAGGTCGGGCTGCTTGAGGCCGTGAAAATTCTCGACCAACGCTTGAAGGAGGAAAAGCTCCCCGGACGCACCACTGAAGAACGGCTGGACGCGGCGGAACTCCACTTCACTCGTCCGAAGCAGGTGCGGCAAGCAATTGCTTACGTGACCGCTCTCCGGACCGGGACGACCAATGCCCTGACGGTCGAAGGCGCAAAGAAACACTTGCAAGCGCTGCGTCAGGCCGTCGCCGATTTGAATGATCTGTCACAGAGCCGGGCCAACCCGATCGCCCAAGCCAAGATGTATCTCGGTCTTTTGAAAGGCAAGCAGCGCTGGCTGGTGCGAGGCCTGGTCGGGATCGGGGCGTTTTTCTTGACGGTCTTGATCTTAGCGGACACGGCTCCCGGCCAGCTACTGGTCGCGCTGGTCGTGACGATCGTCAACACGTTCTTCTCCTGGATCATTACCCTGTTAATCCTACTGGCGATCCTGGTCCTGGTGATTCTGGGCACGGCGGTGTACCTCGACCGTCGCAAGGGCGGTACCGTGACGACCGATGACGACCATCACCACTGAAGACGTGTAGTGCGTCGTCGGTGGACCCGCTAGACTAGAGACGTATGTCCGATACCACCGACACCAAATTCGTCCATCTCCACGCCCACTCCCATTACTCGCTGCTCGACGGGCTCGGTAAGGTGTCCGACATGGTGGCGCACATCAAAGAACAGGGCATGGATGCCCTGGCCCTGACCGACCATGGCGTGCTCTACGGGGCGATCGACTTTTACCAGACGGCCACCGCTGCCGGCATCAAGCCGATCATTGGCGTGGAAGCCTACGTCGCTCGCGGGTCACGCCTGAGTAAGACCCAGGCCGATGACAAGCCGTACCACCTGATCCTGCTGGCGGAGAACAATACCGGCTACCAGAACCTGCTCAAGCTGGTTACCGCGGCGCATTTGACGGGCTTCTATTACAAACCGCGGATCGACTGGGAGCTGCTTCAGCAGCATCACGAGGGGCTGATCGCCACCTCGGCTTGTCTCGCTTCCGAGACCTCGCAACAAATCTTGCAGGATAACTACGAGGGGGCCAAGAAGACGGCGCAAAAGTATGCTGGCTTGTTCGGCCCGGATCGTTACTATCTGGAACTCCAGCATCACCCGAACATCCCGGAGCAGGGCAAGGTCAACGAGGCGATCAAACGCCTGGCTCGTGAACTGGAACTGCCGCTGGTCGCAACCAACGACTCCCACTACGTCAAACCGACCGATGCCGAGCCGCAGGACGTCTTGCTCTGCATCCAGACCGGCAAGATGCTCGACGATACCGATCGTCTCAACATGACCGGCGAAGACTTCTCGCTCTGGTCGCCGGCCAAGATGGCGGAGGCCTTCGCCGAGACGCCGGAGGCGCTCAGTAATACCGTGAAGATCGCTGAGCGTTGCCAGGTGGAGATTCCCCTCGGCAAGTACATCCTGCCGAAGTTCGAGGTGCCAAAGGATGGCGGAACGGACGTCGATTACCTCCGCCGCTTGGTCTACGAGGGAATGTTCAAGCGCTATCGGACCAGCGAGGGCGACGTTGATTTCCAGGAACTGCATCAAGCCGACCAGGCCGGAGCGCATGCTTTTTTGAAGAGCCACGGCATTACCGACGAGATGCTGGCACGCGTCGAGTACGAACTCGGCGTAATCGAACGGATGGGCTTTTCCAGCTACTTCTTGATCGTGCAAGACTTTGTCAACTGGGCGAAAGATAATGCCATCGCCGTCGGACCCGGACGCGGTTCCGGTGCGGGCTCGATCGTCGCCTACGCCGTCCGCATCACCAACCTCGACCCGATCGCTTTCGGACTCCTTTTCGAGCGGTTCCTTAATCCCGACCGCATCTCGATGCCGGACTTCGACCTTGACTTCGCCGATGACCGGCGCGGCGAGGTAATCGAGTATGTCGCCGAGAAATACGGCAAGGACCACGTCGCGCAGATCATCACCTTCGGGACGCTAGGGGCCAAGGCGGCGGTGCGCGACACCGGCCGGGTGATGGGCCTGCCGTACGCTCAGGTCGACGAGGTCTGTAAGCTGATTCCCGACAAGCCGGGCACCAAACTGGCGGACGCCCGCGCCCAATCCGACCTCAAAGCCGTTGAGAACGGCAACGCCGAGATCAAACGGTTGCTCGACCTGGCGGAACGCCTCGAGGGTTCCAACCGGCACGCCTCGACCCATGCCGCCGGGGTGGTAATCGGTGACCAGCCGCTCGTCAACTACGTGCCGCTCCAGCATGCCACGCGGGGTGATACCCAGGTCGTCACCCAATACTCGATGAATCCGATCGATGCCATCGGTCTCCTGAAAATAGACTTCTTGGGCCTATCCAACCTGACGATCCTGCGGAACGCCTGCGAAATCATCGAAGCCGTCTATGGGGAGACGGTCGATCCGGACACCTTGCCGCTCGACGACCCGAAGACGTACCAGCTGCTCGCCAAGGCCCAGACCTACGGCGTCTTCCAGTTGGAGTCGGACGGCATGCGCCGCTACATCAAGGAGCTCAAGCCGAACCGGTTCGCGGATATCGTGGCGATGGTCTCGCTCTACCGGCCCGGCCCGATGCAGTTCATCGACTCATTCATCAAGCGGAAACACGGCCTGGAAGAAATCCGCTACAGTCATCCCGATCTGAAGAACGCCCTAGAGGAGACGTACGGCGTGTTGGTCTATCAGGAGCAAATCATGCAGATCTCGAAGGATTTGGCCGGTTTCACCGGGGGGGAGTCGGATACCCTACGCAAGGCGGTGGGTAAGAAAATCAAAGCGCTGATGGATAAGATGCGTCCACAGTTCGTGGCCGGCATGGTGAAGAATGGCTACGAGGAGAAACTCGGTAAGGAGTTGTTCGATTTATTCGAGGCCTTTGCCCAGTACGGGTTCAACAAGGCCCACGCCGCCTGCTACGCCTTGATCGCCTACCAGACCGCCTATCTGAAGGCGCATTATCCGAGCGCCTTCATGGCGGCGCTGATGACGGCCGAGCAAGAGAACCTGGACAAGCTGACCAACGCGATCAAGGATGCGGAGAGCCTGCAGATCAACGTGCTTCCGCCGGACGTCAACGAATCATTCGGCGGTTTCGCGGTCGCTCCCGACAAGCAGTCGGTCCGCTTCGGTCTGAACGCGATCAAGAACCTCGGCAAGAACGCCGTCGAGGCGATCGTAAAGTCACGCAAGGCTGATGGTCCGTACGACTCGATTACCAACTTCTTGTCACGGATGCCGGAAGGCACGATGAATCGCAAGTCACTGGAATCGTTGATTAAGGCCGGCGCCCTTGATTCGCTGGCCGATCGCGGGCAGATGCTGGCCGGACTGGAGACGATGACGCGCTTTGCCGCCGCTCGCGCCGAAGACGCACGACGCGGCCAAAGCAGTCTGTTCGGTGATACGATGCCGGAAGAAACGATCACCCTGCCGCCGGCCGGTGAAGTCGATCCGCGGCAGAAACTGGATTGGGAACGTGAATTGCTCGGTATGTACGTCTCGGAACACCCGCTGTCCGCGTACAGTCACCTGATGCAAAAATTTCCGTCCTTGGCCGACGTCGTACGTGCTCGTGACAACCAAGCGGTGACGTTTGCCGGCCTCGTCTCCTTGGCCAAGAAAATCACCACTCGCAAAGGCGACCCGATGGCCTTCGTCACCCTGGAGGACCAGCACTCACAGATCGAAGTGATCGTATTTCCGACGCTCTACCAGAAGGAGCTGGCCCTGCTCGAACCCGGCACACTCCTGCAGGTAAAAGGTAAAATTTCCCAGAAGGACGCCGAGGTGAAGGTCTTGGCTGATTCCTTGAGCATCCTTAGCGAGGCGTCGGTGCCAGCGGAGGTACGGCCTTTGGAGTTGCCGCCCCAGACATCTGCTGAGCCAGGGTTGTCAGAAGACCTGGCAGCTGCAGGATCGGCAGAGGATTTGGCCGCCTCTGCAGCGGAGGAATCAGAAGACGAGTCACTGGTTTCCCCGTCCTCGGACCCGCCGCTCGCGGAACCGGTCGTCCCGACGGCGGAGCCGGCGCCATCGGCGGCTGCGAACCCAGAAGTTCCTTCTTCCGAGACCGTGACGATCGAGCTCAGTCCGCAAACGACCCTGGAGACGCTCGAGAAGATCCGCGACGTCCTGACCGACCATCGCGGCGAGTCGCCGGTCTGCCTGGTGGTGCCACGGCACGGGTCGACCAAACGGCTGGTCCTGCTCCAAGGGGTCCGTCACTCGAAAGACCTGGTCGAGGCCTTGCGGGCGATCGATCACGAAGCGACGATCGCCGTCGGCTGATCCGGCCTTGTCTCCAAGGCGAGATTCCGTTGGCCGGGCAGGGATAGTGGATGAGTGGCGCACATAGCGGTGCCATTGTTCCACCATGTCCTTCTACTCGACTATCTGCTCCACTGGCCAGGGAAGCTAGCCTTCGGCCTGTGCTCTAGGGTCTGGCTTGCTCCAATTTTTGGGTACCACGCTGAAGTCACTGTTAATTTGCTCATCCAAGTCCAGTTTAAACCTTACTATCACGATGTGCGGATCCTGGCGTAGACTGTACTCTAAACTTTCGCCCTCATCCCGAGCTTGCTTTTCCGCGAGGGCTATTTGTTCCGTCGCCTTTTCGCGTAGGCGGTCAAAATGGTATACGGCCTGGGTTACCGGAGTTTCTTTGCCCATCATCTTGGCTCGGTCGGCGAAGTAATCGGTGCAACCTTCCTGAAGAACCTCAAGCAATACACCATCACCAGAGAGAACCCTCTCTCCTCGACCTCTCCGGCCCACTTCCGCAGCGTATAGCTGTGCCAGCCGTGAACCCAGGGCGGATTGCTCAATGATCAGATCCAAGAATCTTCTTTCTTCCTCCATCGAAGTCATTTGCTCTTCCAAAAGGCCAGCCCTCATTTCGAGAACGGCCTGTCCCTCAGTAATGAATGGCTCTTGGCTGTCTCGGTCGATAATCGTGATTGTGCGTGCTTCTGGGGCTGCGTCTGTCATGGTTTCCTCTTAATTACTGACGGTACAGCGTACAATACTATCGGTACATCTGTCATCTTGCGCCGAGGAACCGGCTAATGAGACCTGCCAAATGTGCTAAACTTTCCGGAGTATGAGTAAGCTGTTGCAGAAAATCCAGACCCACTACGTCAAGCCGTCCTACACTGACGTCAAAGTCGGCGATACCGTGCGTGTCTACACGCGGATCAAGGAAGGCGAGAAGGAGCGCACGCAGTACTTTGAGGGACTCGTCATCCGCCGCCGCGGCGGCATCGGGACGAGCGCGACCTTTACGGTGCGTCGGATCGCTTCCGGCGTCGGCGTCGAACGCACCTTCGTCCTGCACTCGCCGCTGATCGAACGGATCCAGATCCAGCGCGGTGCCAAGGTACGCCGAGCGACGCTGTACACGATGCGTGGCCTGACCGGCAAGGCGGCGCGCCTGACCGAAAAACCGGTCAGACAAGCCGACCGAGACGTGGCGGAACATGCCTGGCGGACGGAATTCGGCATCAAGGATGCGGAAATCATTGCCGAACCGGTCGATACCGCACCTGATGAGCCGGCCGTCGGCGATGATGCGCCGGATACCGACGCGTCCGCTGAGACGAACAAGGATGACCAGGGCGAAGAGAAGACCGGGCAGGACATCACCAGCAAGAAGGAAGATGTCGACGCCGAAGTAACGCCCGACGCCCAGGGCGCCGAAAAAGACGACTCCCAAGGTGTCGAGAAGGGCAAGCCTGGTCCGAAAGACACCTCCGAGATGGCGGGCTCTGAAGCTCAGGCCGAAGACTCGGCAGCCGCCGCCGACGAAACCGCCGAACCGGATGACGCGGGCGCCGCGGATCAGCCGGACACCAACGCCAAAGACCACGAGTAGTAAGTGGCGCAGCTGACTCGATTCGTCCCGGAGCGCACGCTGGAGCGGGCGCTTTTTGGAGAATACGGCCTGGTCGCCGGCCTCGACGAGGTCGGTCGCGGCGCCTGGGCCGGGCCGGTCGTGGCGGCAGCCGTGATCTTGCCGGAAGAATGCGCGCTCACTGATATCTACGATTCCAAGTTGATGCTGCCAACGGAACGAGCCGCGGCCGTGGCCCGCATCATTGACGGTGCTCTCGACTACGCGGTCGGATTGAGTAGTGTCCATGAAATCAATACCCACGGCCTTTCCTGGGGCATCAAGATGGCTGGCTGGCGGGCCTTGCGCGGCCTGACCGCCCGACCGGGTTGTGTGTTGCTCGATGGTCACTGGGACTACCTGCCGAAGAGTTTTCGTTGTCGGACGCAGATCGGAGCCGATCGCTTGGAGCTTTCTGTCGCCGCGGCGTCGGTAATCGCCAAGGTCCACCGCGATCGATTGATGGCGACGATGGAAAAATCCGATCGCTACGGTTTTGCCCAGCACAAAGGCTACGGCACGCTGCGCCATCGGCAGGCCCTCGCCCGGCACGGCGTCAGCCGCTGGCACCGGCGTACGTATGCACCGGTCGCCGAAGTTTTACAAGCAAGCATATCTATGCCAGTCTGAGAGCGTGACATTCGCTCGCAAAGCATATGGCGCCCGTGGGGAAGCGGCGGCGCGGCAGTATCTCGAGGACCAAGGCTCGGCATTCGTGGCGGCCAACTATCAGACGCGATTCGGTGAAATCGATCTGATCATGCGGGACGGGGAGACGCTGGTGTTCGTCGAGGTAAAAGCTCGCCAGCGCGCGACTCAAGGGGCGCCGCAGGAAGCGGTCACGGCCCGTAAGCTGAAACGCCTGTTACATGCGGCCGAAACGTACATGCGGGAAACTCTTTACGGCGGAGCCTGGCGCGTCGACGTGGTGGCGATTACCGCCGCCGACATCGTTCATCTCGAGAACGTGACGATCTGATTGATGGGAGTTTGTTACATTGGTGTTGATGACAGCAGAGACTCATGCAGTAGAAATATACGGGGAAGGTTTGGCTTCAGCGATGCGGTGGCGTACCTGATGGCTCGCGATGTGTCAGAAACCTTTGGTGACGATTCGGGTGAGTTGGTTGACCATCGTCCCCCGGATGATCCGGAACGCCTCGAAGAAGACCGGCGGTTTATGCCAATCGAAGTGGTGTTCGATCGGCTGGTAAGACTGACTGACCGTGATTGCGCGGTGGCGTGGCTTACGAGTAGAGACCGCACCGGTGATCGCCCTCTTGCTCTGTTGGCCGAACGTCGTTTTGCTGACGTGCATAGATTAATCGACGGACTCACGGAAGATTCATTTGATCGTGCCTAAGATATGTTTCTGTCGCTGACCACGGTGTGAGAAACTTCGCGAGGCTAAGGAACGCGCGCGTTCGCGGTGCTTCTGCTTTTATTGACGGGAGTATCGCCTGAATCGTCTTCTGCTATACTGACGGTGGATGGAGTGTATGCTCCGTCTTTTTTCATCTGACGAAACAACGAAGGACATCATGGATATTTCCCCGAAACAGTTGTACGAAGCGATCGAGCAGATCGCCTACGAAAAGAAAATACCGCCGGAACGGATCCTGGAAACGGTCGAGGCCGCCCTGGCCGCTGCCTATCGGAAGGACTTCGGTCATCCGGAGCAAATCGTCCGCGCCAAACTGAACCCGGAGACCGGCGAGACCGAGATCTACGTCGTCTACGCCATCGTTGCCGAAGTGGAGAATCCGCATACCGAGATTACGGTCGCCGAGGCGAAGAAACGCGGCAAGAAAGACGCCAAGGTAGAGGAAGAACTGATCGAGCAAGTGGCGCCACCGGAAGAATACGGTCGGATCGCCGCCCAGACGGCCAAACAAGTGATCATCCAGCGCATCCGTGAAGTGGAACGGGAGATCGTCCAAGAAGAGTTCTCTGACCGCGTCGGCGAGCTGATGACGGGTTCCGTGCAGCGCATCGAGGGTCGGAACGTCTTCGTCGAGGTCGGCCGCGCAATCGGTATCATGCAGCCGGTCGACCAGATTTCCGCCGAACGGTACTACATCGGCCAACGGCTACGGGTGATGCTGCGTGAAGTCGATTCCGAAGGACGCGGCGCCCAACTGATCCTGACGCGGGCTCATCCTGACTTCGTGCGCCGTCTGTTCGAGCTGGAAGTACCGGAGATCCATGCCGGGACTGTCGAGATCAGGTCCGTCGCGCGAGAGGCCGGCGTACGCTCGAAAGTGGCCGTCCATTCGAATCAGGAGGGAGTCGACCCGGTCGGCACCTGTGTCGGGCAGCGCGGCACACGCGTCCAGGCGATCATGGCGGAGCTTGGTGAAGAAAAGATCGACATCGTGCTCTTTGATGAAGATTCGGATACCTACATCCGGAATGCGATGAGCCCCGCCAAGATTTCGAAGATTACTTTACATGAAGACACCAAGACGGCTGATATCCAGGTCGCTGACGACCAGCTTTCCTTGGCGATCGGCCGCGGCGGCCAGAACGTCCGCTTGGCCGGCGAACTGACGGGTTGGCAGCTCGACATCGAGAAGAACGACTTGCCGCCAGGAGACGGTGAAGCCGTCGTTTCCGGTATCCCGGTGGGCCAGGTTGCGGACGTCAGCGAAGACGAAGCCAAAGCCTTCGTCGCCGCGGGCTTGAAGACGGCGCAGCAGATCGCGGCGGCACCGGATGAGGAACTCGCCAAGGTCGAAGGGGTCGACGAGTCGCGCCGCAAAGAAATCATCACGGCGGCCGCCACGGCAGTCAGCGAATCTGGCGACGAAGCGGACCCACAGGAGGAGTCAGAGTCGGAAACCCCCACGGACGACGCGGCTGAAGCGACTGCTCCGGAATCCCCGCCTGAAGCGACGGCAGACGCTGCGGCGGATGCGCCAGCGACCGTAGAAGCGACACCTGAAGAAACCGCGGCGGACCCGTCATCCGAGGATGACGCCGGCGAAGCCGAGTCGAAAGACGCCTCCTTAGACGGGGCCGAAGCGTCGCCGAAGACGACTACGGAGAGCTCAACGGAAGACGCCCCGGCCACGGGCGAGTCCGCTCCAGAGGCCGCCGCCGAGGCCGACCAAGCACCTGACAAAGAAGCCTGACGACTTTCTTCCTATCGGCACGGTCGTTCCGCCAACGCTGCGTTTTAGCAGAAAGCAGGGCCTTGAAAGATTTTTAGTGGTTTTGACGATTGACGCACGCCCGTTTCTGCTATACTAAAACCAAGTCAAAAACAAAAAGAAAAATATTTCCGAAAAACTCTTTCGATCATAGACAGCCATCCTCTCTGCGAGGACTTTTCGGCACCCCTATAGTCACGAGAGATTGGAAAGGAGACATTCCCATGCCGAGCCACCATTTTCAGAAGCTTGCTTCGAGAGCCTTCCAAGGAGCACATCATGCAAAGTGAACATTTCGAGAAGTTTACCAAGAACGCCAAGCTCGCCCTGACGGCAGCGCAGAAAGCCGCGCGGGCGATGGGCGAGGCCTATATCGGCACCGAGCACGTCCTGGTCGGCCTGGTGAGTAACCCGGAGGCTTTGGCAGCGGAGATTCTGGAGGGTCACGCGATCACGCTGGAAAAGGTCCAGTTGGCCCTGTCGTTCGCCTCCAAGACACGCTTCGACGGCGGCGGCGCCGGCCTGACCGATCCGGCCAAGAAGGTAATCGAAAAAGCGGTTGCGACGGCGGCCCGTCACCAACATTACTACGTCGGGACGGAACACCTGCTGCTCGGCATCCTTTCGGACAAGAACACCAAGGCGTATTCGATCCTCGAGGAGTTGGGCGCTGACCCGGAGCGCATCAAGACCCAGGTGATGAACCTCTTCCGCCACACCGGCGGCGAGCAGGCATCGCTTCAGAGCCTACGGTACGGTTCGGACGGTCAACCGGTCACCCCATCCGGCGGGACGGTGAAAAAGCCATCCCGCAAAAAAAAGTCGGAGACCCCGGCCCTTGATTACTTCTCGACCGACCTGACTGAAATGGCCGAGCAAGGCAAACTCGATCCGGTAATCGGGCGTGCTCAAGAAGTACAACGGGTGATCCAGATTCTCGGGCGCCGCACCAAGAACAACCCGGTGCTGATCGGGGAGCCCGGTATTGGCAAGACAGCGATCGTCGAGGGCCTGGCGGAGCGCATCGTCGCCGAAGAAGTGCCAGAAGCGCTCTATGGCAAGCGAATCCTTTCGCTCGACTTACCGCTGATGGTCGCCGGTACCAAGTACCGGGGCGAGTTCGAGGAACGCGTCAAGCAGGTGATCGACGAACTGAAGAAACAGGATGACGTCGTCATCTTCATCGATGAGTTGCATACGATCGTCGGTGCCGGTGCGGCCGAAGGTTCGATGGATGCGGCCCAGATCCTCAAACCGGCCCTGGCGCGCGGACAGCTACAGTGCGTCGGTGCGACGACGCTGGACGAATACCGCAAGCACATCGAAAAGGACGCGGCGCTGGAGCGACGCTTCCAGCCGGTGCATGTGAAGGAGCCGTCGACGGAAGAAGCGGTCGCCATCCTGACCGGTCTTCGTAAACACTACGAAGACCACCACGGTGTCGAGATTACCGACGATGCGATCGCGACCGCCGTCCGTTTGAGTCAGCGCTATATCGCCGACCGTTTCTTGCCGGATAAGGCGATCGATTTGATCGACGAGGCCGCCTCCGCCGGGCGTCTTCGTGAAGGAGGGATGACCAAGGAGCTCAAGAAGATAAAGGACGAACTAGCCGCCATCAACGTGCAGAAGGATCAGGCCGTCGAACAACAGGACTACGAGAAAGCAGCGACGTTCCGCGACGAGGTCGACAAGCTACGCGGGACCCTCAAAACGGCCGGCCAGGGCGCCAAGAAGGTGGAAGTGACAGACGAAGACATCGCTGGCGTCGTCGGCCAGTGGACGGGCATCCCGGTCACTAAGATGCTTAAGGCGGAAGCAGAGAACTTAGTAGCACTCGAGGAACGGCTGCACGCCAACATCTTAGGACAGGACGAAGCGGTCAGCGCCGTCGCTCGTTCGATTCGGCGCAGCCGCGTCGGTATCGGCAACCCGAAACGACCGATGGGATCATTCATTTTCCTCGGCCCCACCGGGGTCGGCAAGACGGAACTGGTGAAGGTCCTGGCTCGTGAAGTCTTCGGCTCCGAAGATAATCTGGTCAAAATCGACATGTCGGAATTCATGGAGCGCCATAACGTCTCGCGACTGGTCGGGGCACCGGCTGGCTACGTCGGCTACGACGAGGGCGGGAAGCTCACCGAGCAGATTCGCCGCAATCCCTATTCGGTCCTCCTCTTCGACGAAGTCGAAAAGGCCCATCCGGAGGTCTTCAATATCCTCCTGCAAATCCTCGAGGACGGCTACCTGTCCGATGCCAAAGGCCGCCGCGTCGATTTCCGTAATACGATCATCGTTCTGACCTCGAACGTCGGAGCCAGCGAGATGCAAAAGACGGCCCGGCTCGGTTTCCGGGTCGAGCAATCCAACAAGAGTCTGGAAGCGAATTACGATGAGATGAAACAGCGCGTCCTCGAACAGTTACGTGACCGCTTCAAGCCGGAGTTCCTGAACCGGCTGGATCAGATCGTCGTCTTCCGACCGTTGACGAAGGAAATCGTCACCGGGATCGTCGAGCTGCAGCTGACTGAACTCGGCAGCCGCCTGACGGAACGGGATCTCAAACTGGCCGTCGATAAGCGGGCCAAGGGAGAGCTGGTCACCCGCGGCTTTGACGCCGAGTATGGCGCCCGGCCGGTCCGGCGGGCGATCCAGAACGACATCGAGGATCCTTTGGCCGAGAAGCTGCTGGACGGCTCCGTCAAAGACGGGGATCGGGTACGTGTCGGTTTCAAGGACGGCAAGTTCGTCTTCAGTGCCAGCCGCACTCGTAAGCAAATCCCGGCCAAATCATAGTCGGGAACGGAGAGAGCGACCGCTCGTGCCCGTTTCATATGGTTGCTTGTATCGTAAGCGAAACCCTCATACACTGAAACCAATGAGCCCGAAGACCGTCGTTAATTACGCCTGTACCGAATGTGCCACCGAACACACCAAGTGGTCTGGCCGCTGTCCTGACTGCGGCGCCTGGAATACCTTGGAAGAAGTGGCCGCGGGTCCGGTCGGCACGGTCAAAGCGGAACGACTGGCGGTGACGCCGATCTCGCAGATCACCGCGGCGCCGGTCTCTCGCCTGGCTACGGCCTCCGCGGAGTTCGACCGGGTGTTGGGCGGGGGGTTCGTGCCGGGATCGCTGATCTTACTCGGCGGCGAACCAGGCATCGGCAAGTCGACGTTACTATTGCAAATCTGCGGCTCCCTGAACGCGATGGGCACCATCTTGTACGTCTCGGGCGAAGAATCACTCGAGCAAATCGGCCTGCGAGCGACGCGGCTCGGGGTCGCCGACGAACGACTCAAGCTGGTCGCCGCCACCGACGCCGAGCGCATCATCCGGACGATTGTCGCGGAGAAGCCGTCGCTGGTGATCGTCGATTCGATCCAGACGCTTTCCACCGATCGCTTCCAGTCGGGTGCCGGCAGCGTTACCCAGGTGCGGGAATCAGCATCCCGGCTCCAAGTAATCGCCAAGGAGCAGCGCGTGCCAATCGTCGTCGTCGGCCACGTGACCAAAGACGGGACGATCGCTGGGCCGAAAGTCCTCGAGCACCTGGTCGACGTGGTACTTTACCTGGAAGGCGAGAAGTTCCATGGCTTTCGGTTGCTGCGCGGTGCCAAGAACCGCTTTGGGCCGAGCGACGAGGTCGGCGTTTTCACGATGGAGGAAGACGGGCTAGCGGATGTCGCCGATGCGGCCGCGGTCTTCGCCGTCGAACGTCCGGAGCCGGTACCGGGGATCAGCGTGACGGCGACGCTCGAAGGAACGCGTGTGCTATTGGTCGAGCTGCAGGCATTGACTGTTGAGACGGCGTTCGGCTATCCGAAGCGGACGGCCTCCGGGTACGACGTCAACAAGCTCCAACTTCTGATCGCCGTGCTTAGCCGTCATGCCGGACTAAAGCTGGCCAGTGCCGATGTCTACTTCAACGTCAGCGGCGGCTACCGCTTGTCCGAACCGGCCACCGACCTGGCGGCGGCGGTGACGGTCGCGTCGGCCCTGAAAAACCGTCCCTTGGCTGCGCAAACGTTGGTAATCGGCGAAGTCGGTCTCTCCGGCGAAGTGCGCCCGGTGCAGTCGCTCGGCAAACGGCTTAGCGAGGCCAAGCGGGCGGGTTTCATCCGCGCGATCGTACCGAAGCAAACCCTGAAGCAGCGACCTCCCGGGCTAGAGATCATCCCGGTAACGAGCGTCAGCGAGGCGGTAAGCGCAGCCCTGGGCGGAGACAGCCGTGCGTCCTGAAATCATCGTCCTGGTCGTTTTGCTGGTAATCACGGCGATCGTGGGGACCGGGCGGTTGATTAGGCTGCAAACGAAGCTTCTGCTGACTTCCTTCGTCGGCGTGTTGATCGGCCTGATCATCGGCGCGCTCCTCAGCCTGCCGCTGGCGACGTTGCCCTCGGATTACGGCCAGTGGCTGCCGATCATCGTGACGATCCTTTCCGCGATCATGTTCGGGACACTCTTCGCCTCCCGCGGTGCTTTATTCGTCTCGTTCCTTTACCAGACGATCACTGGTCGCGGCACGATGGTCGGTACGGCACGGGAAATCGTCGTCGATACCTCGGCGATCATCGACGGGCGCCTGAGCGAGATCGCCAAGACCGGCTTCCTTTTCGGGACGCTCGTAGTGCCGCGACTGGTCCTCGAGGAACTGCAGCACATCGCCGACTCGACCGATCCGTTGCGGCGAGGCAAAGGCCGCCGCGGGCTGGAAGTGCTGACCTCGCTCGAAAAGAACTCCGACGTGTACGTCGAAGTGATCGAGACCGAAGGCAAGGTCAAATCGGTCGATGCCAAACTGGTGCAAATCGCCAAAGAGCGCGGTGCGGCGATCATGACGACTGACTATAACTTGAACCGGGTGGCGGAGATCCAACGCGTGGCGGTGCTGAACGTCAACGAGCTGTCCAACGCTCTCCGGCCGACCGTCCTGCCGGGAGAAGAGTTGACCGTAAAGATCGTTTCCAAAGGCAAAGAGCGGGGACAGGGAGTCGGCTACCTGCCGGACGGCACGATGATCGTCGTCGAGGGCGGGGAAAAGCTGGTCGGCAAGGAAATAGACTCGGTCGTCAGCCGGGCGTTACAGACGGTGGCCGGCAAGATGATCTTCGTCACTCCCAAGGACGCTCGGAAGAAGGGGTAACCCGATGCTCCAGCCGGCTCAGTGGCAGGTCTTGCTCCAAGTAGGCCAGTTCAAGCAAATGTACCAGATCCCGGTCAGCCTTCTTACGTTCGTCTGAGGCGGCACTACCATCAATCCTTTCCCGCTGTGCTTCGGCCACCTGCCGGGTCGCTTCTCCTGGCGTCAGCTCGAGTATCAGAGCCTTGTCCCGCTCTGCCCGGAAGGCGTCAAATATATCTCGCTGCGCTAACGCCCTCGCCATGGTCAGCGCGGCGTCGGCGATCGCGTCCGGGCTTAGATCGGCCCGACTGCCTCGCCTCGCTGTCACCACCGCTTCCTCAAGTCGGAGCTTGATGGTGGCTGGAGTTCCCCGCTCAGCTTCACCCGTCGGTCGTGCAGGTTCGTCCTGAGCTGCCTCGAAGTGTACTCCGCGAGCTCTGAGGAAGTCTCGGAGCTCGGGGTCGAGATCTCCCGTGTCTCCTTCAAACAGTTTTGGTTCTGCCATAGTACCTCTAGTTACGACGAGTCAGTATAACAGCGCTTCAGCCAAGGTTTCAATAACGAGACGTCTGCCGGTCGTAGGCCAGTTGGTCTGTCAGGACCTGCTGGAGCTGTTCGATTTCCTCTTCATGCTGGCATACTTCGGCGAGAGATAGGCGCTTTGGTGACGGTGCGGTGAGGAGCGAAGCTATTTCGGCGGGTGTACCGGCATAGCGCTGATTCCAGGGGATGGTCTCGTAGCGCTGCCAAGAGAGCTCCGCCCAGGCGACACGGCGGAGCTTTTCCGCCACTTCTTGTTCACCTTGGTCTGGTACACTTCAGCGACGAGACCGCGGTAAAAAACCGCGAATGGCGCTTCGGGATGGGCGGTGGTGAGCAGCAGCATATCTTTGGAAGAAAGAAACGAAAGCTCGCCGCGGTACTTGAATTCCGGATGTGGTCGCATCTGGCTCATTGTAGCGGATGAGTATACTGAGGCGGATGTCCGCTATCAACTTTTCCATTCTGGCGGCCGACGGCGCTGCGCGCTGCGGCACGCTTGCGACGTCGCACGGCCCGATCAATACCCCGGCTTTCACGCCGGTCGGTACGAAGGCGGCGGTGAAGACGCTCGACCCCGTTGACCTCAGGCAGCTCGGCGCCGAAGCGGTACTCGCCAATACCTACCACCTTTACTTGCGGCCGGGTGAAAAGACGATTAAGAAGCTCGGCGGTCTCCATGGTTTCATGGGTTGGGACGGCCCGGTGATTACCGACTCGGGCGGCTTCCAGATCTTTTCTCTTGGCTTCGGTCTGGAGCACGGGGTCGGTAAGATTTCCGGCATCTTCCCGGACGAAGACGGGCGCCCGCCCGCGGCGAGCCAAGAGAAACTGATGACGGTCACCGATGCCGGGGTCCGGTTTCGCTCCCACCTCGATGGTTCACAGCACGAGCTGACACCGGAATCCTCGATTCAAATCCAACAGGACTTAGGGGCTGATCTCATTTTCGCCTTCGACGAATGCACGTCACCGCTACATGACTACGACTACACGTCGGCGGCTTTGCAGCGGACGCACCGCTGGGCCGAGCGCTGCCTGGCAGCCTGGACGAATCGCAAGCGGCAGGCGCTCTTTGGTATCGTCCAAGGTGGTGCCTTTGAGGACTTGCGACTGCAAAGCGCCCGTTTCATCGACCAACGTGATTTTTCCGGCGTGGCGATCGGCGGCAGCCTCGGTAAGACCAAGGCGGACATGCATCGTATCCTGGAGTGGGTGACGCCGCTACTTGACCCGGCCAAGCCGCGGCACCTTCTCGGCATCGGCGAGATCGAAGACTTTTTCGAGGGGGTTGCCCGCGGTATCGATACGTTTGACTGCGTGGCGCCGACCCGCATGGCGCGGAACGGCACGGTCTACCTCAGTCCGGCCAACGGAGGCACGCGCCGAAATAAATTTCGTCTGAGCATCAGTGCTGCCAAATACGCGAACGACCCAGCGCCGCTCGATCCGGGCTGCGATTGCGTCACCTGCGCATCCTACAGTCGCGCCTATATCCGGCACCTCTTCAATACCAGTGAAACGCTCGGGCACCGGCTGGCGACGATCCACAACCTTCGGTTCATCGTTCGACTGACGGGTTCGATGCGCGCGGCGATCCAGGAGCGGCGCCTGGCCCGTCTTGCCAGTGAGTGGCTCGGGACGTAGGCTTGGGAGGTATGAACGTGAAGCTGTTGGTTGCTATCATCGTTCTCGTCGTCATTGGCGGGGGAGTGGGCCTCTACCTTAATGCGAAAGATACGAACGATACCGAGGTGGTAGAGACGGCCAACCCAGCGCCACGGACCTCGGCTGGTGCCTCATCCCAGCCAACGACTGCGGCGGCCTCGACGGGTCAACCCGTGGAGGTTCGCTACACTGCCTCCGGTTTTTCCCCAAATTCCGTTACCCTGAAGTCGGGTGATAAGCTGAAGATCATCGCTGAGGCGCCGGTCGAGTTCGCCAGCGACCCGCACCCGGTCCATACCGACAACAAGGAATTGAATGCGAGCCAAGTCGGCGCCGGCCAGAACGTAATGATTACTCTTACTAAAAAGGGAACCTTCGGTTTTCATAACCATCTGAAGTCCGCCCAGAAAGGAACGATTACTGTCGAATGAACCTACTGCACGATCTATCCATCGGCTCACCGCCGGAAGAAGTGAACGTCTTGATTGAGATTCCGAAAGGGTCGGCGAATAAATATGAAATCGACAAGGATACCAGTCTGATTTTTCATGATCGGGTCTTTTATGGTTCGACGGTGTACCCGACCGACTATGGGTTCGTGCCGCAGACCCATTGGCATGATGGCGACCCGCTCGATGCGATGGTGATGAGTACCCACCCTTTCGTACCCGGCGTGGTGGTCCCGGCGCGGCCGATTGGCGTGTTTCGGATGATCGACAACGGGGAGAAGGATGAAAAGCTAATTTGCGTACCGGTCAATGATCCGCGCTTTGAAACGTTCCGGGATGTTTCTGACGTGGTGCCGCACCTCCTCAAAGAATGGCAAAATTTTTTTGAAACCTACAAGATTTTAGAGAAAAAGTTAGTGACGATCGAGAAGGTCGAAGGGCGCGAGGCAGCCTTTGCGGTGGTCGCCGAAGCCCAAAAGCTCTACGCCGAGAAGTTCAAGAAGTAGTCCGGCATGGCGAAGCTGCCGCGCCGCTTTTATGCCCAAGATACCTTGACCGTGGCTCGGCAGTTGCTAGGTAAACGGCTGGTTCACCTTGTCGATAGTGAACGTCTGAGTGGGCGCATCGTGGAGACGGAGGCGTATATGGGCCCGAGTGACGTCGCCTCACACGCCCGTTTCGGCCCCGGCTCACGAGCGGCCCCGATGTTCGGCGAGCCGGGGCATGCCTATGTCTACTTCACCTACGGCATGTACTACTGCCTCAATGCCGTCACCGAGCCGGCGGGTTCCGGCACCGCCGTGTTGATCCGGGCCCTCGAGCCGCTAGAAGGACTGGAGACGATGCGCCGGAATCGGACGGTCCGCCGGCCGGAGACGACGGTGCCGGACACCAATCTCGCCAGCGGCCCGGGCAAGCTCTGCCAAGCCTTGGCGCTCGACACGGCCCACAATGGCCTCGACCTGCTTAGCGATCGGCTCTGGATCGAAGAAGACGAAGACGTTCCGGAACAGCGGGTGGCACAAACGGCGCGGGTCGGTATCCGCGCCGGACGCGAACACCATTGGCGCTTCTACGTCAGCGACTCCCCGCACGTCTCGGCGCATCCGAAATATTAGTGATACGATAAACTGGCAAGGGGTAAGTCACGAGGTCATATGACACGTCCGCCGGTCGACGAAGAACCCCGCCACACTAGGGAACGCGAACTCCAGCATCTCTCCGGCGAAGCCGAAGCAGTTCATTCGTTCGCCGCCCACCGCGCCGCCCTCGAAAGCGTCCGTCATACGTTATCGGCCTACGCAGAAGAGGCCATAAGCCTATCCTTCGTCTATCAACCGGCGACGATGGAGCTTTTCCACGATATCTACGGTACGGACAATCGTACGGAGATCATTGATGCCTCCCGTCGTGAAGGCAGCAATGATGCCACGCTCTGGCGCACCTTAGGCGGGCAAGCAGCTTTGGCCTTCGATGAACCTGAACAGTTCAGGTTTACGGTCGGGGAGGTTTACTTAAGAGGCCTGGATGAGATGAGACCGGAAGCCCGGGCCGTCGGCGTGGCGCTCGCGACCCGGGAGATCTTCGCCCACTTGAACTATCCGGAACTCCATACGGTCGACCAAGCGCTCGACGGCCTGCAGCGCGTTACTGGCGTCGATGACGAAACAATCGAGCAGAGTGTCCGCCTCTGGGCGGTCGATGTAATCCGAATCAGCTACCCAAACGTCTCCGACCGTATTTTCGAAGAGGCAGTTCTCGAGCCAACTAGCCGGACGCGCCGGGCGATTTCCGATGCCCGGGGTGTTATTGACCTCGAAATATTTGGCGGGATCGACATCGTTGGGGATAACCTGCGGTCAAGTCTGTTGAGAGCGGCGCATTATGGGGAAGCAGATAAGCTCGCGATCTTTCAGACCATCGCGGCAGAGTATCCCCACTCGGCGACCCGGCTCCTCGATAGCGACGAATTTCAAACCGCGTTGAAGGCGAAACTGCGGCATAGGGCGCTCCACGAGGTCGGGAAAATGCCGCTGCCGGAGATTGCCGACGTGATTGGCAAGGAGGCGGTCATTGCAGTATGGCAGCGGGCTGAAGCGGATTTAGAGCGATTTCAGGCGAGAAAGAACGGTTTATATGACCACGAAATTGCCGAGGTTGCTGCAGGCTACGGGTGGCACAGTACGAGTCCGCACTACTATACCGAAGATACGCTCAGAGGCGTGCGTGAGGTCTTGAAGGAATTACAAACCCCCGTCCCCACGCCTCCGAAAGACTAACTACGGCTCGTTGCCGTTGCCGACGCCCTGGCCGCCACCAACCCCTTGACCGCCGCCTTGTCCACCGGCGGCGAAGGTCACTGTCTCACTCTTGATCGTCTTCCCATCCGCATCGGTGCCGCGGGCGAAGGCGGACTGCCAGCTGGCCGGGGCCGTCCCGGTAAACGTGCCGCCGGAACCGGTCATCGCGATCGTCTCATCGGTAGCTGGATTGACCAGGACGACCTTCGAGAGCTCCCCGGACGCGGTAGCGGTACAGACTCGGGCGGCGCTGCAGCTGAGCGACAGGCTGGCCGGCGTCTCCTCAGCCTCGGCACCGACCGTCACGGTACTTGTCGCCTCCTTGGAATTACCATCGTTGTCGGTCGCTCGGGCGGTAATCGTATGTTTGCCTGACTTATCCTTGATCGCGTAGGTGGCCGTGAAAGGTGGGCTGTCATCAGAGTCGATCTCTTGCCCGTCCCAGGCGAAAGAAACACTTTTGACACCGCGGTCGCTGGTGGCACGCGCCTGGATTTGGATCGTGCCGGAGACGGTCGCCCCGTTGGCGGGGGAGACGATCGAGACTTCCGGTCCGCACTCGCTCGACTTGGTGTCGCTGCCCCCTGAGGCGCCGAGGGAAAGTCCGCGGCTCTTGATGAATGCTTGGACGGGAGCTTCCCAGTTCGGGTCGTTCGGCCGCTCGGAGCGCAAGCCCCCGGCGTTTTTGACGGTGCCGCTGCACTCGTCTCCCGCCACCGGGCTCTTCTCACGCGGTTCGTTCTCCGAAGTGAAGATTTCCGTCTTGGTCGGCCCGCCGTTGGGTAACAGCCCGGTCAGCTTGTCGACTTTGACTTCCTTGACCCCGTCCGGCTTGGTAAAGTTCTTGTCCTTGCCGCGGGCTTCGTCCTCCTCCAGTGAGCGCCGCATGTATTCCTGCCAGATTGGCGCCGCCCCGACCGACCCCCCGACCTGGTTCATCGGCGAGTTGTCGTTGTTGCCGATCCAGACACCGGCCGCCAGGTTCGGGGTATAGCCGAACGTCCACCCGTCGCGGTAGGAATCGGTGGTGCCGGTCTTGGCGGCGGCTTCCCGACCTGGCAGCGTCAGCGGACCACCGCGGCCGAACTGGGGCGCTCGGGCGGCGTCGTCCCGCAAAACATCGGTCATCTGGTAGGCCAGGGCGGCAGAGACCACATCGGTGGTGCGCGGTTTCTCGGGAGCCGTGAACACAGACTTAGCCTTGTTGTTCTTGTCGATTTCGTCGATTTTCTTGATCGCGCGGACCGGAGTGCGCTTGCCTTGGTTGGCCATCACGCCGTAGGCGCCGACCATGTCGATCAACTTGATCTCGCCCCCGCCGAGTACCAGCGAGTCGCCGTAACGGGCGGGGTCGTTGAGGGTCGTGATGCCCATCTTGTGCGCCATATCGAGGGCCGTCGGCACCCCGATCACGTCGAGGACCTTCACCGACGGCACGTTCAAAGACTGCTGCAGGCCGTCGCGGGCGGAGACCGGTCCGCGGAACTTCTGGTCATAGTTATTCGGCGCGTAGCCGCCGCCGAAGTCCGTCTTGACGTCCCAGAGGAGCGTCGCCGGGTTGAGTGGCACGCGCTGACCGGCGCCGTTGTCGTAGGATCCTTTGGCGAACCCCGCCAGGTAGATGATCGGTTTGATCGAGGAACCCGGTTGACGCTGGGAAGTGGCGACGTTGACCTTGCCCTCGGCGGCGGTATCGAAGTAGTCGACCGAACCGACCATCGCCAGCACGTCTCCGGTGTGCGGATCGACCGAGGTGAGAGCCGCGTTCGAGGCACCGTAGCTGCGGAAACGCGTCGCCGCCGCGGTCTTGACCACCTCCTCGGCGATACCTTGCTTGCCGATGTCAAGCGTCGTGGTTACCTTGTAGCCGCCCTCTTGGGCGCGCTTCGCGCCGAGCTGTTGCTCCAGCTGCTCCCGGACGTAGAAGACGAAGTGTGGTGCCTTGATATCCTCACCCTTGGTGGCGGTATAGACGAGCCCTTTGTCGATTTCTGCTTTGGCGGCGTCAGCGTCGGCCGGGGAAACGTACTTTTCGGCGATCATCTGGTCGAGGATGTACTTGGAGCGCGTTTGCAGTCGCTTCGGGTCGGAGTTGTTGAAAGGCGAGTAGTACGTCGGCGCGCGGGGGATGGAGGCGAGCGTGGCGCACTCCGGCATCGTCAGTTGGTTGGCGTCCTTGCCGAAGTAGGTCTGCGAGGCGGCTTGGATGCCGTAGGCCGAACTGCCGTAAGGAATCTCGTTCAGATAGATTTCCAGGATGCGGTCCTTGGGGAACATCTGTTCGATTTCCAAGCTAAGGACCAGCTCCTTGGTCTTCCGGGTGAGGGTCTGCTCGGGGCTCAGGAAGACGTTCTTGACGAGCTGCTGCGTAATCGTGGAGCCGCCGCCGCCAGCTGTCGACCGCGAGGTGACATCCGCGTAAAAAGCGCGCCCGAAACCGCGCGGGTCGAAGCCGTGGTGTTTGTAAAAGTCCTTGTCTTCGACGGCGACGGTCGCGTCCTTGATGCACTTTGGCATCTGCTCGAAGGTGATCGGCGTGCGGTTTTTGTCGCCGCGCAGGTTGTAGAGGAGCGTCGTGCCGTCCGAGGCGAAGATCTGGGTCGAGGCGGTGCGCTTGGCGTCGACCTTGCCCGGCAGCGGCAGACCGATCGAGGCGAAGGCCAGGAAGAGCGAGAGAAACGTGAAGCCACTCGAGCCCGCCAGCTTCAGTAGGCGCTTACGTCGCCACTTTCCGTGGGCGTTCTTCCACACACTGCCACCATCCGCGGTCAACTGCTCGCGGTCGAACAAATTTTTCAGTCCTCGTTTGAGTTTGCTCATGCCGTATTGATCCTTAGTGAGATGAGCCCTTATTATACGCGATAAGTGCCGCTATACTTGGTTATACGAAGGCGGGCATGATGGCGACAAACAAAGAGCAGCAAATCAAGGAGTTCCTGAACCGCGGTGTGGACACGGTCTATCCGACGCGTACCGCCTTGGCGAAACGTCTCAAATCCGGGCCGCCGGTCAGTATCTATTGGGGTATCGACCCGACCGGAGCCGACCTGCACATCGGTCACCTCGTGCCATTACAGAAACTTCGGCAGGCGCAAGCCCTAGGGGCCAAGGTAATCCTGCTAGTCGGTGACTTCACGGCGCAGACCGGTGACCCGACGGACAAACAAGCGGTACGGCAACCGATGAGCCGGGACGAAGTGCTCGCCAACGCCAAGCACTTCCAAAAGCAGGCGGCGGCGGTTCTCGACTTCGGGGGTCGGAATCCGATCGAAACCCGCTTCAACTCAAAGTGGCTATCGAAGCTTTCTTTCGCCGAGGTCGCCGAATTGGCAGGGCATTTCACGGTGCAACAGATGCTGGAACGCGACATGTTCGAGGACCGCCGCAAAGCTGGCAAGCCGATCAGCTTGCGTGAGTTTCTCTATCCCCTGATGCAGGGATACGACTCGGTGGCGATGGAAATCGACCTGGAACTCGGCGGCACCGACCAGACCTTCAACATGCTGGCCGGCCGCAAGCTGGAGAAGGAATATCTGGGCAAAGAAAAATTCGTCCTGACCAACTCGCTCCTGGCCGACGCCCAGGGAGTAAAGATCGGCAAGACCGCAGGCAATGCGATCGCGATCACGGGAGCACCGGAAGACCTTTACGGCCAAGTCATGACCTTGCCGGACGAGGTCATTACGAACGCTTTCGCCTGGTGCACGTCGGTTTCCGAGGAAGAAGTGGCGGACCTCGCCACGCTCGTCAAGAAGAATCCGCGTGACGCCAAAATGCGTCTGGCCTACGCGATCGTCCGGGAGGTGCAAGGTGAGAAAGCGGCTAAGCAGGGCGAGGAGCATTTTGTCAAAGTCTTCCAGCAGAAAGAACAGCCAGCTGACATCCCCGTCTGGGAGCCTGCCGCTCGCGTCATGAACAGTCGTGATGTCATCAAGAAGGCATTCGGTGTCAGCTCTTCTGAGGCGCAACGCTTGATTGCCCAGAATGCCTTCCGGGTCAATGAGACCACCGTCGACACGGTCGGCGAAATCACGCTCCGCCCGGGCGACGTGCTTCAGCTTGGCAAAAAACGCTTCGTCAAAGTTGGCTAAGTCCGCCGACGGGCCTGCCGGCACCGCTCATCTGGTCCAAGCGGATCAAAAGATGGCCGGGCTAGTCGAGCGATACGGCAGACTCTCGGTAGGAGACCGCAAACGGGGACGTCCGCCCGATGCCTATGGTTCGCTGGTGCGCTCGCTCATCGGACAACAGCTTTCGGTCAAGGCGGCCCGTGCGATTTACGGCCGCCTGGCCGAACTCTGTGGCGGCGTTCCGACGTCGACGGAAATCCTCGCCGCTGATTCAGCAGAACTACGCCAGGTCGGTTTATCTGGCGCCAAAGTATCCTATCTGCGCGACTTGGCGGAACATCTTGGAGACGGCCGCCTCGACCTCGACCGTCTCGGTGACCGTTCCGACGAGGATATCGTCGCTGCCCTGACCGCCGTCAAAGGTTTCGGTGAGTGGACGGCCCAGATGTTCCTCATTTTCCATCTCGAGCGGCCTGACGTCTTGCCGCTGGGTGATCTTGGTATTCGCCGCGCGGTGGAGCGTCTCTACGGACTGCCTGACCGGCCAGGTCCGGCCGAATTAGCCAAGCTCGCCGAACCGTGGCGGCCGTATCGCACCCTGGCGTGCCTCTACCTGTGGCAGTCACTCGACATCCAACCGGCTTGAGCGGGCATAATGGGGACATGGCGAAGACCCTGACGGTTACTTTGGAAACGCCGGTCGAGGCGCTGGCTGGCGTCGGCCCGGCGTACGTCGATCGCTTGGCCCGGCTCGACATCACTGACGTGCGCGAACTCCTTCACTACTTCCCGCGCAAGTACGAGGACCTGCGGGCGGTGAAGACGGTCGATGAGTTGCAGCGTTTTGGCGGCGTGGACCACGGCGAGCACATTACCGTCCGCGCGACCGTGCTGGGCACGGAGGCGCGTCGCAGCCGGCACGGTAAGATGATCGTCAAAGCCTCCATCGGCAATGAGCGTGGCTTCATCGAGGCGGTCTGGTTCAACCAACCCTACTTGGCCAAGCAGTTACGGGCGGGAGAGGAATACATCTTCGCCGGTAAACTGAAGACCGACTACGGCCGGCCGTCCCTGCAGTCGCCGACCCATGAGCCGGTGACGGCCGAGCAGACCCACACGGCCCGGCTGGTGCCGGTCTACCCCGAGACGAACGGCCTTTCCTCGAAGTGGCTGCGCGCCAAACTGAAGCCACTGCTCGGGCTCGCCGATCAGGTTACCGACGACCTCCCTCAAAAGTTACGGGCGCGCTTCGATTTGCCTCCGGTCGCCGCGGCGCTTCGGCAGATCCACTTTCCGGACGACGAGGCGCAAATGCGTGCGGCGCGCCGTCGCTTCGACTTCGCCCAACTGTTGGTGCTGCAACTGGCGACGCTCCAGTCCCGGCAGGAGTGGCGAGCGTCCCGACACGCTTACCGCATCCCCTACGAGGCGGTCCTGACCAAGGAGTTCGTCTCTTCTTTACCCTGGTCGTTGACCGACGAACAGCGACTGAGCATCCACGAGATCCTGCAAGACCTCGACCAGGAACTGCCGATGATGCGCCTCTTGCAGGGTGACGTGGGGTCGGGGAAGACGGCGGTCGCGGCGGCGGCGCTGCACCAGGCGGTCCGAGCCGGCTACCAAGCCGCCCTGATGGCGCCGACGGAGGTATTGGCGAGGCAGCATGTCGCTACGCTGGCTGGGTGGCTGGTCCCCCACGGGATTACCGTCCTCAGTCTCTTCGGCAGCGATTCGGCGTCGCGCAAGCGGGAAGTTCATGAAGCATTGGACTCCGGAGCGCCTTCTGTCGTGGTCGGCACCCACGCTTTGATTCAGGAAGACGTCCGCTGGGAGCGTTTGGCACTGGCGATCGTCGACGAACAGCATCGCTTCGGAGTGGATCAGCGCGCGAAGCTTCGCGGCCAGCACACCCCTCACCTCTTGACGATGACGGCTACCCCGATTCCGCGCAGCCTGGCGCTGGTGGCCTACGGCGATCAAGACCTTTCGGTGATCAAGTCCCGGCCGACCGGCCGTCAGCCGGTCGCGACCAAAGTGGTCTTGGGAGCTGAGCGAGAGACGATGTTCAGCAGCCTGCGGGATGAACTCACCGCCGGTCACCAGGCCTTCGTCGTCTACCCGGTGATCGAGGAGTCGGTCTCGGGTCTCAAGGATGCGACGACCGAAGTCGCCAAACTTCAGGAGGGGCCGCTTCGTGGATTCCGGCTGGAGTTGCTTCACGGACGACTGAAGTCTGATCAAAAGGAGGCAGTGATGCGCCGTTTCGTGGCAGGCGAGACCGATGCGGTGGTTTCGACGACGGTGATCGAAGTCGGCGTCGACGTCCCGAACGCGACGGTGATGATCGTCGAAGAGGCGCAGCAGTTCGGCTTGGCTCAGCTGCACCAGCTTCGCGGTCGGGTCGGACGTGGTACGCAACCTGCCTTCTGCTACCTGGTGCCAGGGGAGGCTTCAACCGAAGACGATGAGCGCTTGCGGGCGATGGAAGAATCGACGTCCGGCTTCCATCTGGCGGAAGTCGACTTGAAGCTGCGCGGGCCGGGTGATCTCCTCGGTACCAAGCAGTCCGGCTTCGACGTTTCAATTGAAGCGTTATCCGACACAGACCTCTTACGGGATGCTCGGGCCGCGGCTGATGATCTACTATCCGGTGACGCCGACCTGTCGCAGCATCCTCTTCTTCGGGCACGGGCGATCGCCATCCAGCGTCCGGTCTGAGCTGATCTTTCATCCGAAAAATCTCACTGACTGGTTCGGGTAGCGACTGTTCTTCGACCGTGCAGGCCAGGTAGTAAAGGCTTGATCGCCTGTTCGGGATTTTAACGTCCGCAAGACGCTGATCTCAGTTGAAAATAACGCGGTTGCTCCGAAGAGGATTTTTTAATTTTGCAATCAAGTATTGACAACCAAGCGAGCGACTATTACAATATGACTATTAGCAAGTAGCCATATGAATGATCAGATGCGTCAAATTTGGGAACAGTACCGTATCTATGTAATCGCGGCTATCGTCGGCGTGCTGGCGGCCGGCAGTGGCTACTCGTATGCCCTGGGGCGCGGTGCGGCGCCGGTGACTGGAAGCCCGGCGTCTCCGGCGGCGGGCGAAATCACCGTCGACATCGAAGGTGCGGTGGTCGTGCCGGGCGTGCGCAAAGTGGTAGAAGGCAGTTTGCTCGATGAGGTGATCGCCATCGCCGGCGGCTTGACCGAGCAAGCTGACGTGGAAGGGATCGCCAAAGAGCTTAATCGCTCCGACAAGGTGAAAGACCATCAAAAAATATACATTCCGTTCCAGGGCGAGGGCAGATCTACGGGTTCGGCTAGTGGACAGCATGAGGGCCTCGTCAATATTAACGACGCCTCGCCCGAGGAGTTAGACAAGCTACCGGGAGTAGGGCCGAGCACGGCGCAAAAAATCATCGACTATCGTGAGCAGAACGGGCCGTTCCAGGCTCCGGAAGACCTGATGAACATCCCGGGCATTTCGGACAAGAAGTTCGCGGAAATGAAAGACAAGGTGACGGTATGATCGCGCTTCGCACGCTGACGATCGGCTGGCAGTTACGGGTATTACGAAGACTTCTTAAATTGGTTCGCTGGTATATCGAGCGGCTGGCCAGTCAAGCGGAGGCGATGGAGGCAGGCGCTGGGTTCCGGTAATCTGCGAACCATATGAGTAGCAAGACTCGGGATACCGGCTCCTCGGCTTGCCTTTGTCTTAATGGATGCGCCGGGTGACCCCGGCTCTCGCCGGGATGACTCCACCAGGTAGACGCGTCCCGTACCTGCTACCATTTCAAGGGACACGCCGGGGTGGCGGAACTAGGTAGACGCGCTGGGTTTAGGACCCAGTGGGGGAAACCCCGTGGAGGTTCGATTCCTCTCCCCGGCACAGGACCAAGATGAACCGTTGGATCTCCTAGAGCCTGGCCTCGTGTCCGGTAGTGTGTTGACTCGGTTTACCTTCCCACCGCCTCACCTTGCCCTTATTGGCCGCTCTACCGTTTTTCTTGTGAGCCGGGGCTTGTATACTGGAGCGAGTATGCAAATCGATGTCGAAAAGCTGCCGAAAAGCACCGTCAAGCTGACCGTCCGGATCGAACCGGCCGAGATGGGGGAGTATCTCGACGTGGCGGCGCGTCAACTGTCGGACCAGGTCAATGTGCCCGGCTTCCGCAAAGGCCGGGCGCCGCGCAGCGTGCTCGCCCAACGGGTCGGCCCGGAGTACTTGGCCCAGCAAGGGCGGGAAATCGCCGTCCAGGATTCGTACTATCAGGCGGTCAAGAAACATGACCTGAAACCCTTGACCCGCCCCGAGACTGACTTGCCAAGCCAGGCGGCCCATTTGGAGCGGGATGGTTTAACGTATTCGGCCGTCGTCTCCGTGATGCCGCAGGTAGTGCTAGGAGATTACAAGTCCGTCAAAGTGAAGCCCGCCACGGTTGATTATTCAGACAAGCTTGTCGAAGAGACGCTCGGCCAGCTGCGCAAAAGCCAGGCCGAATTCAAGGATGTCGATCGGCCGGCGGCCAAAGGTGACCGGATCGAAATCGACTTCGTCGGGAGACATAAAGGTGAGGAAGTGGAAGGAGCGAAGAGCGAAAACCACCCGTTGATCCTCGGCGAAGATAGCTTCATGCCGGGTTTTGCCGATAACCTCGTCAAGCTGCGGACAGGGGACACCAAGAAGTTTAAGATAAAATTCCCCAAGGATTACCGTGAGAAGGGCCTGGCGGGCCAAAAGGTCGAATTCACGGTGACTGCGAAAAGCGTCCAGGAGCAGGTGCTGCCGGATCTGGATGAGGCGTACGCCAAGAAAATGGGCGCCAAAAGCTTGGCTGATTTGCGACAGCGCCTAGCCGATAACCTGCGGCAAGAAAAAGAGGCCGAAGCGCAGCGAGAGACGGAGATGGCCGTTCTGGAAAAAGTGATGGACCAATCTACCGTAGAGATTCCCGAGATCATCGTCGAGGAAGAGCTCGGGAAGATGCTGGCGGAGTACCGTCAAAGCATCGAGCGGCAGGGCCTGCCCTTCGATAAGTACCTGGAGCAAATGGGAAAAACGGAAGCGGATATCCGCGAGGAATCGCGGCCGGAGGCGGAAAAGCGAGCGAAGATGAGCCTGGTCCTGAACGCCGTCCAAGCTCAGGAAACGCTCAAGCCGGCGGCCAAAGAGGTGCAAGCCGAACTCGAACGACAGGCCGCCGCGGCTCCTGACCAGGAGACGATGGAACGCATCCAGACGGACGATTTTCGCCACTATGTCGAGCATATCCTGGGCAACCGCTTAGCCGTTACCAAACTGGTCGAATACGCGACCTAATGAAACGCCCGGACGTCGTGTTCGACTGGTCAGAACAGTTCGACAAGGACGATACGGTCGAGACGGCGCCGAAGCCCAAGCCGAAGCTAAAGAAACAGAAAGCGAAATCGAAAGAAGGAGAACCTCCGGCTAAGAAGCCGGTGCCGGGTAATGAAAAGCCGCGTCCCAAGATTGACCAGCGGCCGCCAGAAGGACCGGTAGCGCTTCCGAAACCAGTCAGACGGACGGAGGGAGCCGCTGATACTACTGCGGAGCGCCGGCCCCAACCGCGCCAAGAATCGTATGAAGACGTGCGCGAGCGCCTGCCCGCCGAAGTGCGGGATCAGGTCGATCGCTTGTTGGACCGGCTGGGTGGACGCTGGCACCTCGAACGGCGCCAGTTCTTATTCAGCTGGCTGGTACGTCGGGAACGCCACGAACTGTCGACGGCGACCGTGGAAATCGATCACAAGCTCACCTTACGGCGTAAAGAGCAACCCCCGGCGGCACCGGACACCATAAGCCAGCGGGTGCTTGATGCCGTCCGGGAAGCGCCTCCGCGAGACGTGCCGGCTCGGTTGTCGGAGATTGCTTCGGCGTTAACGGAGCGAGACGAAGTCCGCATCCGTATCGAGTCGCCGGGAGAGACGACGGAAATCACGATTGCGGCCCAGACTACCGCCCGCGAAGCCGTGCCTCATCATGAACCATCAAGGCTTCATCCCTCAGAGGCGCTGGAGGAACCGGTGGAGCTGCCGCTTGATCAGCCGATCGTCGTCAGGGCGGATCATCCGCCAGTGCCGGAAGAGCGGTTCGCGAAGGAGATCGCCGGCGTCGAAGGAGAAAAGCCTCCGGAACAGTCGACGCTCCTGACCGAGGAGGAGCAGACGTTGGCGCGCGCCCTCCGGGTGGCTGATCAGCTCCCCGAACGCGCTTGGGACAAAGTCATGGCGGACGGAACCGAACCGGTCGTTACGGAGGCGGATATCGATGAATTGATCGCGGAGATTTACGCGGCGGAAGGCATCCTGACATC
>JAABUS010000896.1_pt1 | contig 70793 bp, 59 predicted proteins | sample 5560161 | NCBI WGS metagenome assembly JAABUS01 (sample SAMN10711885, study PRJNA513376) | rock metagenome | isolation source: Antarctica rocks | place: Antarctica: Victoria Land, Trio Nunatak nord | collected 2016-01-04
ATATTTCTATTTTCTTTATATTATTTATATTATATTTAAATATTTAATATTATATCTTTATTATTATAATTAGTTTATATATATAGTTTTTTATTTTTATTAATTTATTTATTCACCTTTATTATAATATTTACCTTAGGTAACTCTTTAGGCCGGTTTTAATTTTTTTTATTAAATTAAAAAAGTAATAAATTTATAATAGATTTATTCGGAGTATTAATATTTCATTCTACTATTATTTATTAGGTTAATTAATTTCTAATTTATTAATTAAATAAATTCCTATTATTTTAATCTCTAAATAATATATTCTAAATTATCCTCTCTAAATTTATTCTTAACTAATTAAAAATTAATTAGATTAAATTAAACCTCGTTATATACTTATACGCGTCGAGGCGGAAGTAGTCTTAAATCTATTAAAAATTAATTCCTAATATATTAAGAATAAATAATTTATTTAGTATTTTATTACGACTATAATTATTATATAAAGGGTAATCTTTAATAGGAAAACTAAAGACTTTACAAGCCTAAGGAATACTAAACTATAAATTAATTAATAATTAATTTCTAAATAATTAAAAACTGAATATTTATATTTCTCTTATTTATTATAGAATACTCGAGAAACTTAAAGGGCGGAGTTTTAATTTTAGGTTTCGGAAGTTATTTAATTATCCTAAAAAACTAATCTATTAATAATCTATTAATAATTAAATTAACGATATATTATATTATCCTTTATATTATTATTTAATATTTAATACTATCCTAATTAATTAGAAATATATTAATAATATTATAATAATTAATTAGGAATTTATTCTTATTATCGATTTTATCGAGTTTTTTATTTTTTAATTTTCCCGCTAAAATATAAACGAATATTATATTATATAATTTTATATAGTTTTTTAAGGCCCCGGGGTTACTAAATTTATTTTAAATTAATTAATAATTAATTAATATTAATTTAAAATATCGTACTAATAGATTAATAATTAATTCGATTTATAAATCTTCGATATTTCCCTCCTTTTTTATTTATATATCGGTAGAATACCTCTCCCGTTTAAAATACGACTTTATCCTTTTAATCGATTTTAAATTAATTAATAAAACCTAATATTATCTAGGTAATTAATTCGAAATTAATTATTTTTATTTTAAATAAAAGTTAGTTCTCTTTACGATATTTATTAATAAAATAATTTTATTATAAAGTATAATCCGTAAAGACTATAATTAATACTAATTAATTAATAATTAATTAATATATATTAACGTAGTTAAAATACTAGGGAAGTTTATCGCTAATAAATTAATAATAAAATAAAATATAATAAATAATAAAGATAGAATAGATTAGTAATTAATTAATTTATAATTAATTATTAATTTATTACTAAAAGAATAAGAGGGAGAAATAATCTAGGGCGAAATCTGGACTTATAATTTAACGGGCGGGAACTACGGATAGCGGGAGTATATAATTATACTACGTTAACGATCGAAGGATAACCGAGGTTCTTCTAGAATTAGCTTAGGGACAGCCGAGTTCTTAGCGTAGGTACAGCCGAGCTACATCCTGATCCAGAAGATTTAAGCAGGAGTAGCGGTCCGATCCGAAGAAGGATTCCCTTGATAAAGGCCGGACATATCTTACTGACAGGATGAGTACAATAGTTCGAGAGCGCGATAACCATCGCTCTAACTCTACAGAAGGGAATCTAATTATTGGCATTTGCCTTTCATTCAGCCTACACTAGCACTTCATTCTGATGCCTTGCCGCAGCTCTTGCTGCCGAAGCTCAAACATCACCTGTACTCCCGTGAATAGGGTAGCACATGCCGCAGCTAGAAAGACCAAGCCTATCCAAGAGTCAGCATAAAGTCAAATCCTAGCTTACAACGAACTAAGACCTTACCTGAATAAGTACCGACAATACCCTGCACCAATCCTTTAACCCCATACAGGCCAACAGCAAACCCAACGAGGTTGGCGGACATCATCATCAGGATATTTCCCACAGCTCCAATACCGCAAAGAACTCGATAGGCCGCTGGGTGATTCTTCCATTTATGCTTGGGAAAAAGTAATGTTGCCACGGTTTCCGGGAGAACGAATAGCGAGATGAGCCATCCCCATACTAGCAGCCTCAGCTGAATGTCGTGCCACATCGCCACAAAGGTGAAGACTACGAGTAGATTTGCTATACCCCTGACTTGACCCCAAACGCCACGAGTACCTGGTCCTCCACTACCGCCTAGTGGGATGAAGATGTAACGAATGATCCAGCGATTGAAACTACGATGCCAACCGCGCCAGAAAGCAAAGGCGGAGTAGTTGTCCGACATGCAGCGAACAACATTCTCTGGTGGGTCAATGCCATCGAGGAGTGACCAGAGCCGGAAGAAGCGCCACGGTAGTAACAGTTTCAGCCAGATGTGGTGAAGACTGAAGTAGCCAAGCATGCTCAGCTGGAATGGCGAATATACCTCCCAAGCCGGCTGAGCCTTGGAAATAGCTATCACGTAGATGAAATGAATCATGAGCTCCATGACTAGAAGGGAAATGAGGAAACGAATGCCGTATAGTACAGTCCTATTCCGAGTAATACTTTTGGGGGTATATCGCTGCTGTGAGATGTAATCGTTGAACGTCAAGATCGGGCCTGCAAGGTACAACGGTGCGTATAGAGCGTATGCGAGGTAATTGCGAAACGAGTAGTCTGCAGACTTGGCGGGTATGTCAACCCTGTCTTTTTCTGACAGATTTGCAGGATCGAGCTGTTTCTTCTTGTGGCAGTCAGTACGAGATGTGGGCAGACCAGGATATAGAGTTCTCAGGATCACAAACCTCGATTGGGTTGCCGCCTGATCGTTTCATGCTCCAGTAGTAGTCAAGGTTGAAGCTGATCAGTCGTAAGACTGTCACATTGAAAAGAATCTCCCATCTCGGTATCAATCCCCCGTAGCTATCAAGCACGGTACCCCAATTTTCTTGGGGCCTTTGTTCTGCACCCAATTCCGGGGTGGCGGACCATGGAAATATAGCGTTAGCAATGGTAGCAAAGGGATAGCCTTTTCCTAATTCGTTCGCGAACAAAATACCAATGTTGAATATCCAGGTAGCGGCTAGCACGTATTCCTTCTTCAACTGCGTTGCAATATTGTAATTAATGTATAAAATAATTAGGACTTTGACAGCGGAGGATCCGTGTAGTGCGAGCAAGAACAAAATGCTGAAGCCCACATCGAAGGAGATTCTCTGAACAAATTTGTTGTCCGCGCTTGTATCTTCGGTCTCGGCCAACCTGCCATACGAGACCTTGTCCGAGAGTAAGGTGTCAGGCTTGTACACTGATTCGAAGACTCTCCGTAGTAGAGGATGCAATGCCATAACGATGAATAAATAAGGTACATTGTCTCTGAAACTCGCATACTGATCGTCCGAATTGTCGATCATGCGACCCGGAATCCATCCCGAAGACAAGAGATGGGCAAATTTAGGGTAATGTGGATCGGAGGCTGCGCGTAGACTGTCAGTCTCCTGAGCTGGCTCCCAATCGAACTGCAGAGGAAGGTCGCAGTCGCATACATTTAGAGACATCGTACACAGTCTTAAACATGAGTGGTACAACCACGAGAATTACCAGGCCATGATACATGAACTCCGGGGTTTTCCATTTTGATGGTGATGCCCTCCCAGCTACTTCTTCCCTTCCATCTCTTCCCTTCTTGTAGCTGCCCTCGTCAGGCGATGGTCTGGCGGGATCGATGCGTGAGGGAGGGGTTTTTGAACAGGCTGTAAATCTTCTATCTAGAGTATCAAGAGAATACAGCCTGCCGGCATACTGTAGTACATTCATGACATGCTGCTTGTAGTGTCGCGTGTCCTTGTTGGAGTAGTGAAGGTCAGCACACGCCTCGAATCACCAAATACCAACGGCTGGACCCTGACGCCGATCATTTTGCTGCAGGAACACCAGCCACTACCAGGGCAATACCCACATCGACGACCATCGCGTCCGCACACTTTTCTTCAACTCCAGCTCCCAGTTCAAGTTCCATAGATGCGGGCGACCAATTCGACAACCTTTTAGTTATGCGCTAGGACCTTAAGGCTGTCGCTATTCCCACGACCTTTGCGACCAGCTCCCAATCATGGCTACCGGTCAAGCTACGACCAAGCCGCCAGATGCCAATGAGTACGGAGGAGGTACATAAGCCTCCACTATGAAAGAAGTGATTCAGAATACTAATTTATTGTCCAGACGAAATCTCAGCACTCGTCCTTGACCCCGGCTATGGGACTACACGCGCTGGATTCGCTGGCGAAGATGTTCCCAAATCAGTCGTACCCTCATATTATGGTCTCATCCCCTCAGGCTCAGATTCCAAGCATCTCAAACGATTATTCGGAGACAACTCGATACATACGCCATTACCACGGATCTCAATTAGCAATGTGATGTCCAAGGAGGGTATCGTGGAAGATTGGGACACAGCAGCGAATCTATGGGAATACGCAATCACATCACGACTTACGAATGCGAAACCTGGACCACTTGCGTCTAATGGCCTTAACGATCCCGACAACGGTGATGCGAAGATGGAAGGCGTGGAGGAGCAAGAGAAGCCCTTGGGGGAGAATCCATTGTTGATGACAGAAACGGGCTGGAATTCCGGGAAAGATCGCGAGAGAGGTATTGAGATCGCAATGGAAAATTGGGGCGTGCCTGCGTACTGGCTAGCACGGAATGGTGTCCTCGCCTCGTGAGTCTACAAAAGCCTCTTCCAAATCCCACCACAAACCAATCCTGACAAGCGCACCAGTTTCGCATCCGGCAAATCGTCCGCCCTCGTAATCGACGTCGGCGCCTCCTCCATCTCCATCACCCCCGTCCACGACGGGCTCATCCTAAAAAAAGGCGTCGTTCGCTCCCCTCTTGCCGGCAACTACATCTCGCAACAACTCCGCCTCCTCTTCGCCCAATCCCCCACTCCCGTCCCTCTAACTCCCCACTACCTCATAACCTCAAAGACAGCCGTCGACGCTGGAGCCCCGAGCGCCGCCACCTACCGCACCTTCCCCCCGGGCACAGAACCCCATCCGTCCTTCCGCGCATTCCAAGAAGAGCGCGTCCTCACAGAGTTCAAAGAGAGCGTTGTAGCCGCTTGGCCTGGCCCTGGTAGACTTGGGGGACATACGCCACAGGGCGGCACGAACATGGATGTTGCGCGCCAGCATCCCGGAAAACCGTTCGAGATGCCTGATGGTTGGAACCAGTTATTTCCCGCAATCGACCGCTACCGTGCAATCGAATCCCTCTTTGATGCCAAACTCGCCCTCTCAGATACCTCCAATCCCCCACCTTCGCAATCCCAATGTGTTCCCGACCTCGTCAAATCCTCGCTCTCCCAAATCGACGTCGATATCCGACCCTACCTCCTCAATGCGGTGGTCGTGACGGGTAGTAGTTCCCTTTATCAAGGCTTCGTGGAGCGTTTAGATTGGGAACTAAAGCAGATGTACCCTGGGGTTAGAGTCCGGTTGGCAGCGCCAGGGAATCCGGTGGAGAGGAAATTCGGGAGTTGGATTGGAGGAAGTATTTTGGCTAGTCTGGGCACTTTTCATCAGATGTGGATTTCGAGGAAGGAGTATGAGGAGCAAGGGGCCGCGATTGTGGAGAAGAGGTGTAAGTAGGTAGGGGCTTGTGATTGAGAGGCGGGTGGGTGATGGATGAATGATGAGATGAGATGAGATGAAAAGCGTTCAGCGAACCTCGAGGCCTCGGATCTATGGAATGAAGTCTACCATGGATAGATATGGTAGATTGTGATACATCTTACAGTCTGACTCCCCAGTTTTGCGATTCTCGATGCCGCTTGCAACAAACTGCGATGACGGAGTAGAACCTCGATTCGTAACGAAAAAACCCCATTATGAGAACATCTTTTCTCTTGACATGATTACATGAAATCCACATCGTGGATTTACACGCTCGCTTATAACGCTCATCGACGCCTTCGATCCCCAATCCAAACATATACTACAAAAAAACCTCTTCGAGAATTAAACCTCCCCATAACTCTTCTCCATAAAGAAATGAAAAATTTCTGCCTCCCAAGTACGAATATCCAAGCTCCTTACGTTTTCACAAAATTCTTCCTGCTAATCCACACCCCATCCTTCCCCATCCCCACAAACCCCCCCTCCGTCTGCACTCCCCCAGCTCCACCTCCCTCACCCACTCTATTAACAGGTCCAACTCCATTACCTATCCCGTCACCCCCACCAAACTTCCCCTTCTTGCCTTTCTTTGGAAATTTCAGCCCATCAGAGCTACCAGTCTTCTTAGAGCTTTTCCCACCACCACCAAAAACCTTCTTCCATCCTTTCTTCTTCGCTGCCAAATCTTCGCCAATCAATGTGTCATGGCGGCCGAGACTGGTCATGCTGCGGGCGCCGGGGCCTGGTGGTGGTGGAGATGCTTCGCCGTCTTTGGGGTAGTGGTTTGCTACGAAGGAGCGGTTGAAGAAGGCGGCAGAGGCGTTACTGGCTGCAGAGGGGCTTTCGGCGCGGTCGGTGCGAGTTCCTGGATGGGGTGGTGAGGGCGGAGGCGTGGAGGCCAAGAAATCGATGAGAGCGGTGGAGGAGGCGGGGTTGAGGTAGAAGGGGGTATTTGTGGTGGCGGTTGTTTTGTACTTGGGGTGCGTGGAAACGAGGGGGTTGTTGGAGGAGTTGGAGCCGGTGGCTTGGTGGTGAGGGTGCCAGTGGTCTTGGGTTTTGGGTTCAGCGCTATCGTCGGTGCGATGGGGTTGTTGAGACGGGTGGAGCGGGGCGAAGCGGGAGGGTGGGGAGGCAGGTTTGGTTGTTCTGTTGCCGGAGATGGGGGAGCGAGTAGTGGTTATTGGGGGTGGAGTGGCGTTGTGTTCGGTTACCGAGGATGTCGTTGATGGGCTGGGAGAGGAGGCGGCTGTTGAGGCAGAGGCTGGTTCTGGGGGCTCCGGAGTGCGGTGGGCGGGATGGATTCCGAGTTCAGCTTCGGAGGGGGCGTTGTGGGCGCGGGTTGTTAGACTGATTGCTGAGCGGTTTTGAAGGTGATCGTGATTGGGGGTGTATGACCTATTCGTTGCTTGTGAACTGGATCGGTTGTTGGCTCTGTAGGATCTGTTTGTAGCCTGAGAGGCTGATCGATCATTTGGAGTGAGAGACCTCGAATGTTGTGGAGGCTCAGGAGACGCTCCTATTGGGCGTTTGTTGAGGTTATAGAAGAGGGAGCTTGACCGTTTTGGTGGAACCATCTCGTCGGACTGCCGTAGCGTAAGATCAGGGTTCGACTGGGTCAGGGCGCCATGGCTACTATATTGACGAAGGGGAAGATCCTTACTGGTATTTCTGGCGAATCTAGTATGCCGGGCTTTCTGGAGCAGCGGATGGTTAGTGTTTACGCTTCCCTCCGAATCGTCTAGTGCTGCCTTAATTTTGAGAATCGAACCAGATGTTGGAGGATTTGACTTGACAGGTGACTCGGTTGGCTGACTCCTAGTCTCGTCAAAATAATCGAACGGGTGCTCCAGCGGCGACATGGGCTGCATAGTAAGCAACGACAATTGGGCGTATGTGCTTTGAGACGGGACAGGCTTGCCACCTCGAGTGTAGGCAGGACTAGCCTCGCGAATGACTGGGCTTTCATCCGGATTGGTTGGTGACGTTGGACTTGTGGAATACGTTGACATGCTCATCGCTTTTTGCTTTCGAGAAGACATACGTCTAACGGGAGGAGAAGAAACCTTCTTCGTCGGTGTAGCCTTGCCAGGTGTAGCCTTAGCGGAGTGAGCTTGTATCGGAAGAATTGTACTCGACCTCGACAAGGCATCCTCATCATCATACTCTTGTTCGTCGAAGGGCTTCTTGCGGAGAAAAGATAGCGTGCGCTCGGAGAAGGATTTCCTACGCGAGGCTGAACGCTCCGGTACCGCCGGTTTTGGACTCGAGAGTTCTCTCATCCTGGCCATTATTTCAACTGGAGATTTGAAGGGCCTGCCTGAATCCGAACTTCCTACGCGTTGCTCCTGCTCCCTGGCTTGAATGCCATACATCTCCTGCATTGGCTCTGGGCTCTTGGCTTCTCTCGTAGGCTCTGGGCTTCTGAATGTCCTTGTCGGCTCCGGACTTCTAAGTTGCCTCGCTGTTTCTGGGCTCTTGCTTGACCTGCCTGGCTCTGGACTCCGTACTCGCCGCGCTGTCTCTGGCTCCGGACTTATGACCCGTCTCGCCGTCTCTGGCTCCGGGCTTTTGACTCGTCTTGCGGTGTCCGCATTCTTTGCTGACCTTACTGGCTCCGGGCTGTGAGCAGCTCTAGGAGGCTCTGGACTTCCGGCTGGTCTTAAAGTCTGTGATGTTTTCGTCGTTAGGCCACGTTCCGCATCCCTGGCTGTCTTCGTGGGCTCCGAACTTTTTGCAGCCCTTGTTGGGTTTGGGCTCTTGACTCGATGTCCGCGGTCCTTCTTTCTAGGCTCGTATGAATGTCCATTGGATGGTTGATCGAGGTATGGTGATGGTAGAGGTGATCGAGTAGCTGAAGTTTTGATGTATCTTTGGGAGGAGGCGGTTCGGGTGGCCGGATCCGGGGCTGTAGGCAGCTTCTTCAGGGGCGATCTGGGAGGAGTAGCAGCTTGTAGTGGGCTTTCTGCGCGTTCTTGCACTTGATACCTTCCATTGATCGATCTTGATGGCACCTGACTCGACAATTAGTTGATTATTAAATACATTGTTTTTGAGGATCATCAGCTTGCCAGATTCTTCCTGCTTGCAGCGCCAGCTCTTCTTTGCATCTCTGCGACAATACTCCCCAGCTGAACCAGCGCTTTTCGCAAATGACCGCCTTTCGACTGCAGTGTAAGGAACGCACGAGTCCAGCCCTCTGTATTTCCAATCATCGCAAGATATACGGAATCATGCTCTTCTGTTCGATCGTCCCACTGCTTATCCACTCTTGTCATATACTTTGCAAGCTCTCGGGTAGCATCCAAGCCTTTCTGTACATCTTTTAAGGCATCATTCATTGCTGCTGCGGTCCGGTCAATGATGTGTTCGATCTTCTCGTTACCTTCGACGATGGCTACTCTGAAGTCTCGGTTGGCGAGCATCTGATCGAAGACCTGACCGTGTTCAAGAGGTAGTTTGAGATACCGTATGCGCTCGTTGATGTCGCCTTGTGCAAGGTCAAAATCCTCGGTAGTACGCTCAAGGAAACCATCGACCTCGTCGACGTGTGTCTGTAGAATTTTGAGAACCTCCTCATCTGACTTGGCAAGCCCTTGCTGTAGAAGATGCATGCCAAACGATATCTGAGCCACCAACTTCCACAGCGGATGGAACTTCTCCCCTGGCTTTTGCTTCCATCGTCCAGCCACAGTCCTCTCGTATTCTTGTTGCTCCAGTAGCATTTTTCGCCTGGTAACCGAGTCTGCCTTCGAGTATCGATCTGACACTTCCGGCTCGTCATCGTTCATAGTCTCGTTCATAGACTCCTCGAAAGCCCCCTGCATAGTAGGCACCGGATGTACCGGTGGTGCTGCGTCCATGTCGCTTTCCGAGCCACTTTCCATATCGTCTTCTGCCATTGCGACGGGGATCTGCCATTCGTCGTCTCTTGTATCCTCCTCTTTCACCGTAGGAATTACCATTATGAATACTTGCCCAGTCAGCAGACGGGCGGAATTATTGTTTCAAGCGGGCCTGCCGAAAGCGCGGGCCACTCTTTCGTCGGAGATTGTGGGGGTAAGGTAGTAAGGTAGTATGGCGTCGACGGTTGCGTCTATGCGTGAGGTTCTATTAATTGCTAATATTTCATTGCGGGGAGTAGTACAGCAGGAAGCGATCCAGTACAAAGCTCATCGCGTAGTGTACCGGCCGAGCTCTTTGATGCGACGACAAGCGAATGATGCTTGACTGAGGGTGTAGGGAGTAGAGTAGAGGCTATGCAATTGATTGCCCGCAATGCTTTTGCAAAGACAAAAGACGGTCCAGGCGATGTTCTCGCTAATGCTGACGAAGGATTATTTGTGGAAGGTATCGTGACTGGCGACCCGTTCCAGCCTGCGCAAGGCTCACTGTCAGTGGCCTCAAAGGGCAAAGTAGCAGCAATAACAGCTACGCCGTCGGGAGGGCAAAGCTAGCAGCCTGAGCAATAAAGTAGGGACCACTAAGCCCAGAAGGTATTTGGATGGGGACGGTTCGCAAAGCCTAACGCTGATTCATGCAGGTCGATGCAGAGCCTGAAACTCAAGTGCTTCGGTTTCACGCTAGTTCTATTACTGTAAGCCAAGTATTTTGGCCAAAACCGGTCAAAGACAGCTCTTCTAACGGTTGAAGTGACTTCCCGCCTAGAATCGACGCTAACTTACAATGACATAAAGTAGATTTGTTCCTCCAAGACACCAATAACCCACAACAGTATGTATGAGGAATTGAATATTTACCATTTACATTCTTTGAGCTTAGTCACATTGACAGTGAGCGACCAGGAGCTACGATGGCAGCTGTTGGAAAGGACTTGTTTCCTTGTCCTCCAAAACAATTGCTCGTCGAGACCTTCGTTGGCAAGAAGCTCAACGATGTACCTACACCTGCTGCCGTGCTTGACAGAGCAGTGATGGGAAGGAATTGTGATCAGATGCTCAAGGCTTGCAAAGCTTTGGAAGTTGGCTTTAGACCTCACGTCAAAACGCACAAGGTAGGTCTCTGTCTCATTTGGATCTCTTATGTCTCTGGTTTGAACGTCCGAAAGCCGACTTTTCATGTCTCACTTTGGATCAAAGCCTACAACGCTCTCGCCTGAAACTAACACCCAGCAACAAAGACTACAGAGGGTACACTTCTACAGCTCGGCGAGGGTGTGGACGATGTAAAGCTCGTTGTGTCTACAGTCGCGGAAGCAGAGCACCTCTCTGATCGCCTTCACGACTTTCATAAGCAGGGCAAATCTGTCAACGTGAGTACCTAACAAGGAAGCGTTTCTACTTTTGCATAAGAGCAAAGTCAATGCTCAACCAACGAGATAGGTACTCTATGGTGTCCCATTACCGCCATCCCAAGTTCAACGCCTGGCAGACTTAAGAAATAAGATTGGACCATACAGTATCAGCGTTATAATTGACAATTCAGCTCAACTTCAGTCAGCTCATGTCTTCAAAGAAGCTACAGGAGCTCCGCTCCAAGTGTACGTCAAAATCGACACGGGGTATCGTCGGGCGGGACTTGAATATACGACCAAGAGTTTCAGTGATCTCATCAAGAAGATCTACCTCCTCGAGACCAGTGGCTCTGTGGTACTCGTTGGTTTCTACAGTCACGGTAGGTTTTATCGGATTGAGATCGCCCCTCGTATTGGAACCTTTCGAGTAAAAGACATGCTTCTGGGGCATGTGATTCATGAAAATCTCCTGGATGCATCTTCTGTTTCGACACGCATCTTGGCTTTGCAGCGCTGACTTCTAAACACCGAGTAGCTGGACACAGCTATTCAGGGGACTCAGAGCTGGACGCTATCAGGCTTCTGATCGATGAGATCGAGTTATTGCGTAAAGCCGCAGTACAAGCAACCAAGCCTCTGTATCGTCCGGGATGGGAGTCCGGAGGAAGTTCGCACGGTCATTCACAGCCTCGATACGTTCTATCTGTTGGTGCCACGCCGACTGCAACTTCGGTGGAGAATATGATATCCGAATCTGCCGAAGGGCCGTCGATTCGTTCACAAGGTCTTTTTGCAGAGGTCAAAAGACTCTTCCAAGCAGTGAATCAATGCTACGTACTCGAGCTTCATGCTGGAGTATATCCAATTCTTGACATGCAGCAACTTGCCACCCACGCCAGTCCGTCAGCTATTCCGGCCAACCCAGTAACACCAAAATCAGACATCACAACTGCAGATGTGGCCTTAACTATACTCGCTGAAGTAATAAGTACCTACGAGGAGCGAGGTGGCCGAGATGGGATCAATACCCCTGAAGCTCTCATAGCAGGCGGAACTCTGGCATTGGGCCACGATGCCTGCAAGTCTTACAAAGGATGGGGCATTGTCAGCGATTGGGGCATGAATTCAGCGGGCCAAGTTGAGGGAAACAAAGAAGGACGATCAGGCTGGCAGGTTGGCCGCATATCCCAGGAGCACGGAGTACTGACGGAAGATACAATGATTAGTGGTATGTCAATGGCCCCTTTGACAGTTGGCCAGAAGGTAAGAATATGGCCTAACCATGCCTGTATCGCTGGAGCCGGCTATGGGTGGTATCTGGTGGTTGACTCGAGCCTTCCGGAAGACAGACGGGACGAAATCGTGGACGTGTGGGTCAGGTATCGAGGACGGTAACCTTCTGGCCCAATGATACGATACCCAATTCCTATGCACATTGGCAGGCGAATTGACGGTAAATTGGAGATCCCATTCAATATCTACTTGATCCTCTGATTGCGTCCGAAGCACCATTCCTGCTTTAGCTAGCTGCTCGTGCCAATATGAGCTAGTCAACAGTCTTCAAGCGTGAACATGACCACTCGATATCGAATCGAAGTCAGTCGGTCCACACACAAATCCGAGATTCCCAGGTAAGAGAGCATTGTCGTTCTTGATAGCCCTCATTGGTCGATAAGCGACGGCGACGGCTCGTTGATGGTGTGGGGGTCCAAACCTCTTATTGGCAAGGCCTAGGAAGACGACAATGGACTTCATCGCAGCAATTTTCAAGCCGAGAAGAATGAAAGCGTATAACGGGAAGTCGTGCGTAGGCAATATCAACTAGCTTCATGTTCAAGAAAAGTCGCGTGGTGCGTCGCGTGCTGACAGACGTCTAGTTCTATGGAGAAGGGAATAGCCGCGGTATGTGGCTTCGCATGCGCAAAGTCAACGTTCGTCTGCTCCAGAATTTTGTGGACTTCATCGAGACCATCAACCTCACAAATACAATGTTCATTCTTGGTGAATCCTCGGAGATGGTATTTGTAGAGAAATGGAATCCCTTTAAAAGGCCAAGTCGAATGAAGGCTTGGGTGTGGCAGGGTTGCTGATAAGGAAGATACAGGGAGACCCACATTCGTACAACGGCAAAGATAGGAACCATTCTGATCCATTGGACGCAAAGATCCTGATAGGAAATCGAAATCTGTCCTATCAACGTTCGAAGGTCCTCCTAGACTGACAGCTCGGCCACACCTGATCTAAAGCTGATAAGAGTTCTTTGCGCCAGCTATTGCCCGTATATTTAGCGTCCAAATTGCACCATTCTTTAGCCACGAGGCAGCGAGCCCAGACCATCTCTCGTCCACATGCTACACTTCAGCCTCTTCCGCCTTCGGAAGTCTTGAACAACTACATCAACACGCATCTCCGCGCTGACACTGTCGGCGACACCATCTGACAACCCGCAGCAAAGCAGCACTGATCAGATCTGGATGTATACTGAATCGACCTGAAGTAGACAAGCTCCTTGTCAGGACAAGCCACTAGAGAAGGCCAACATCGCACCGACGCCGCGCTTGGACGAATTCCAGCAGGCTCGTCTCGAGATCCTGACTATCCTTTCCCAATCCGCGGACATATCCCACTTCCTGGGGACAACGCTGATAATCCCCGGAAAAGCACCTCTGCCAAGAGACATTCATTTATTGACATCTCTCCCTCCACTTGAACACTCGTGTATACAAAATACAAATAACCTCCTCTTCGTCCCCTGCATTTTGAAACTGCAACCTTCTTCCAACTTTCTTGTGCACTTCTTCCAGAAAGAGTACCAAGCCCAATTGGGTCCGTCTTCACCATGTTCGACATCACAACCCTCTGGAGGGCCCCAGTGGTCAATCCAGTCAACCGCAAAGCCCGCTCCATCCCCTACCTCAACCCCATCAACGTCTACGGCCGTGTATTCACCTTCGCCTGGTTCGGTTTCTTCGTGGCCTTCTGGTCATGGTACGCCTTTCCACCACTCCTCAGCCTGACCGTCGCCAAAGACTTGAAACTTACCCAAGTCGACATCGCCAATTCCAACATCATCGCCCTAGTCGCCACTCTCCTCGTTCGCCTCATCGCCGGCCCAGCCTGTGACCGCTACGGTCCCCGCTACACCTTCGCCGCCTGTCTCCTGATCGGCTCAGTCCCCACCGTCCTCGCTGGCGCCGTCACCTCCGCAAAGTGCCTCCTAGCCCTGCGCTTCTTCGTCGGCATCCTCGGCGGTAGCTTCGTCCCCTGCCAAGTATGGTCGACAGGCTTCTTCGACAAAAACATCGTCGGCACCGCCAACTCTTTTACCGCCGGTTTCGGTAACGCAGGTGGTGGTGTAACCTATTTCCTCATGCCAGCAATCTTCGATTCCCTTGTCGTAAACCAAGGCCTCTCCGCCCATGTCGCCTGGCGCGTCGCCTTCGTCGTCCCCTTCATCGTCATCGTCGCTACAACTATAACCTTCCTCCTTGTCTGCCCCGACACCCCCACAGGAAAATGGTCCGAGCGCCACCTCGCCGCGCAACAAAACCTAGCCGGCCACGGCATCACTGGCGACGTCGTTGAAGTCCCGGGCACCTTCACCGAAAAAGACACCATTTCCTCGACCCCAGACTCCCACTCCCCACCCCGCGCCGTCGACTCCAAAATGGTCTTTGACGCCAAACCCGGCGCCGTGAACGACGGCGAAGCCCAGATCGGCGAACAGCAAATGCTCGACACCGCGCGCGGCGAAGTAATCCGCAAACCCTCCTTCAAAGAAGCCATGCCCGTCGTCTTCTCCCTCCAAACCCTCGTCACAGCCGGTTGCTACTTCTGCTCCTTCGGCGCCGAACTCGCCATCAACTCCATCCTCGGCGCCTACTATCTCAAAAACTTCCCCAAACTAGCGCAGACCGGGTCCGGGCGCTGGGCGGCTATGTTTGGTCTTCTCAATGTGGTCTTCAGGCCCGCTGGTGGTATCCTCTCTGATGCCGTCTACCGCAATTCGAGCGTCTGGGGCAAGAAATACCTCTTGCATGCCTTTGGCATTCTGACAGGGGCATTCCTGATCGCGATTGGGCTTACGGACCCGCATACGCATAGCAAAATGTTCGGACTCATCGCTGGAATGGGTTTCTTCCTCGAGGCGGGCAATGGCATCAATTTCTCCCTGGTGCCGCATGTGCACCCGTTTGCGAATGGGATTGTGTCCGGGGTTACGGGTGCGACGGGGAATTTGGGGGGGATTATTTTTGCGATTATTTTTCGCTATCATAATAAGGATTATGAGAAGGTGTTTTGGATTATTGGGATTATTACTATTGCTATTAACTTGAGTTTGAGTTGGATCAAGCCGATTCCAAAGGGCCAGGTTGGTGGGCACTAAAATGTTGATTGATTCGGCTGAATTTTGCGTCGTGCTTGGGTTGGTTGGATTTAGATGTTGTGTGCAGTACATACATCGAATCGCTCGCTGTTGCTCGTTGAATATAGTTGGTATTTTAGCGATGATATCAACGCGCAGAGAGAATTAAAAGCCTAAACCTTACACTGCGTGTCATTCATTTTCTAGCTGGTGTCATTACTCTATCATATGATGTTTCGCTCATATCCTCTTCTTGCGAAAACCGCAGCAAAGCCACATACGCTTGCAACTCCACAGGGTTAGGGGGCCCTCTCAGCTCTCACTGCAGCAGTGGATCCCTAAAATGCTTCTGACTGTTCCCTCTCTTATCAACACCCCACTGATAATTCTTCTGCGCCCTCTGCGCTCGCTTCGTGTCCCGCCTCTCTACAGCTTGCACTTCTCGCTTCTTGGCGTTAGTCACGCCTAGCATGCCTTGTCCACCGTTAGCTCTTGTGATAACTTGTCGGCCGCGTTCGTTGCCATCAGCCATCACCTCGCCCTCGTCGCCCACTGCAGCACCATCTGCTATAAGGCGTTGCTGCTCAACCCTTTCGACTGGCGTGGGGTGATTGTGGAGGTTCTGACGGTAGTAGCGCTGGAGTGAGCGGTGACCTGCTGTGCGGCCGGATGGGAGATGGAGTTCGTGTTCTGAGTGAAAGGCTGCGTTGTGGTGGGAGTGGGCGTGGGAGTGGAAACCATCGATATTCCGATGGGGTCGGGGATCGTTGTGTGAATGATGCCTATGCTTGGACATGCGTTCGTACGCCTCATGTCGATCTTCGATCGGTACGGCTGTGACGTCGTTGGAGTCCAGTGACGAGGCTGAACTGTCTGTTTCCCAGCCTTCGCTGTTTTCTTCGCCGTTGGCCATTTCTTGGTCGCCGTTCTCGTCGGAGATGATTGTTTTGAGGATTTTGCGGGGGTCAACTTTTACGCCGCCGTTTGTTTCAGAGATGAAGTCTTCCATAATTGCGTCGTCGTCTTCGGATTCAGGGTCTGAGTATGTGCTGCTGAAGTCGTAGAACTGGCCTACTTCGATCATGTCTTCTTCGGCTTCGAACGCGATCATGCAATGGCCTTTGTCTCGCATGTGTGTTTGGATTCCTTCGGCTGAGCCCTTGATTTTGTGACAATATAGACATTCGTGGATATCGACGATCTTGCTGTGGAGCCAGCTGATAAGACCTTCTAGATCGACAAGGTAGTTTTGCTCGGGGATGAATAGGCCGTGAAATTTGCCCATATGGTTGACATTGAGTTTGAAGTTGGGGGAGTCGTAGTTACAGAAGAGACATTTGTTGAGTGGGGCTTTTGGAGGTGAAGTGGCTTTCGCTGTGGATGCTGAGGTAGTCTCAGGGTTTTTCTGTGGCGATAATGGTATTGGATGCTCAGATCTCTGTTCATTCGAAGAATGATGGGGTCTTGTAGGCCGGCGAGAGACGGGCTCTTTCTCCGTCGAGCTGGTCTCCTTAATAACAGCGACGACCTTGGAGAATTCTGCTTTCGCTTCCCGATCAATCGATTCCGGAGCCTTATCGTCCGCCACGACTATGTTGATGGGTTCGCCCAGAGATATCGTAGAGCTCATGACGGAGGCAGCCTCGTCGTCTGCCGTAGTCTTGCCATTTTTTGCCAACACCGCCACTCGAAGTCGATGCTTCTGGCTTCCAAGATGATTCTGGTATGCATTCTCGCTGTAGTATTTCTTCTGACAAGCTTCACAAGATTTCTCAAATGATGCTTTGGCAGCCACTGCGGAAGATGACGCTTGGGCATTGAGGACCTTTTCTGCGAAGTCTTCATAGGATAGAGGTTTGAGTTCGGCTATCTTCCGCTTCAAGTTATATCGGCTTTGTATATGTCAGTGATAGCCGTGTGGAATCTCGTAGAGTAACTCACTGCCAATCAGTGCGCATGTGGGTACGCTGTAGGTCGCTATTCCTAAAAGCCACAAGGCATGAGTTACACGTGTATGGGTGAGATTGGGCGACGTTCGAAACAGCAGCAGGCTGTGGCCCATTCGCCGTTGAGCGACTGCCCATTATAGTCGCCATGTTTGTTGAGGATCGATTAGAGGCAAGAGGCTTTTGCAACTAAGAAGTCAACGCAGTAGAAAAGCTTAAGGCGTAGTCTCAAGAATTGAAGCCGAAGCCGAAGAAACAGAATGAGAAATATCGCCTCGAATGAATACTAGTTAGGTGAATGTCGGTGTTGGGGTGCGAAGATTCCTTGGAGCCAAAGAAGGTACCGAAAGTACCAGAGCGTTTGTAGCGATCCAATGATGATGCCAAGTCGGGTAAGGCCAAAGGATATAAATCTTAAGTCCGTTGATAATCTTCTAGCTGTAGAAAGCTCTACAGTAAACAGACCATGACCGGGTGCGGTAGAGGTCCTAGAATACATTAATCCCATGGCTCACCATTCTTGAGCTGATTCGTTAACGCGTAAAGCGAAATGGGGGACTCCCCTCTCGCAGAGGTGAGTGAGTCAACAATAAGCAAGGTCAACATACTCGAGCGTCTACCACCATGGCCATGTCGAGGGCAGGATCGACGAATGCTTTTTCAAGTCCTCCAGGGCAGGTCTGTAACATACGTTTTCGATATGGACGAGTGATACGCTGACTCTGATCCGGTCCAGGTACTATAGGCAGCTGTTTTATGGTTGCTCGAATCCGTACTGTATGACACCGACATGTGCCAGCTATCGGAAAAGAACGACAAAAGGCCTTTTTCGCCCTCATACCGTCACCACCGCTCGTGCTATGGCCACTACCTTGGCCTCTCGAGACTACGTAGAGAAGGGTCTCTGTCCTAATTTGTCGCGTGATCGAGAGCACATTTCTATTCTTAAGCCCACAATGATGCACAATGAAGTTGAACAGGAAAGTGATGATGCTGGAAGTATTTCGTCTCCTTTGCAGAATTTTCACAAGACACCTTTGAGTCGGCGACAGCAAGGACAATCTGTCATCGTGAAAGGTGCTGTCAAAATAGAAGGGCTCTTCCAAAGGACCTCTAGAGATGTGGACGGAGGGTTGAATACAGAGACACTTGCCTGGTGCGTTCAGGAGCAAGCCAAGATCGATCCAAAATCCATCACCCAGACTCTCTTCAATACAAGAGTAATGAGCTGGTATCATGATCTCATCGGCCATTATGAACCTGTGGCGTGGGTGGATTGGATGAAGGTCATAGATCAGGCAGAGCACCAGTATCGTGATAACAGTCATGCCACCAAAACGAGGTTAGCCACATCACCAGATAGGGATGGCAGGTGCCACAACATTAGCCAAGTAGCATCCGATCGATTCGTTCCACCCAGAAGCCATTTCGATATACAATTGGATGAGATCTTCAATAGAGAGCCACCAAACCTACTAGTCATGTCGAGCTACCCGCAATCCCATTTCGATTATGGGAACATCCTTGAATTGAGAGCAATGAGCCAAGCCGATGGCGGAGAACTTCTCGGCCAACACAGGCTGTTACGGCAGATGGGTCGGACAGGACATCCTATTCTTCAGGCTGGATCGTCACTGGGTGATCCAGCCTATCGGGAAAAGTTCAAACGTTACTATATATTTCTGGCATATAGCTCTCGATCAATTACAGATGTCCTGAGTAGTACCGACGCTCTTTTGCAGTCGTTTCTAGGCTTCACTGGCGCCTCACCCGAGGTAGCCTCGACCTATGAGATGGCCAAATTGACGCTGATGTTCCGATTGCTTGGAGATCTTGACTTTCATCCTCGAAACATCTTTCCCAGCCTCTACCTTAGCGCGGGCAAGCTCTACCTTCGTCGCCCAGCTCGTTCCGATGCCCCGTCAAACAATGGGGCCCAGCCAACGATGTACTCAGGCTCCCCTCCGGAAACACATGTTAACTCTTCCGACCCAGACCGTCTCCTCAGTGATCTCGAAGCCTGCCACGTCATCAAGGTCATCTTAGCTGCTCTGGTAGCCTCGGTGCCAGGTTTTCATGTGCCTGGAATCACTCTAGAAGCCTGGGGGAACCTTTCCAACGTGCGTGCTGCTGGACGCGTAGTTCCGGACGGACCAGGGTACTCGCCTCAGGGACAGAAGATAGTGAATGAGATACTGAGCGTAACGTGGGCTTTGGAAGACACCATGGCCCTCAGCCTTGCCAGAAGACTTTGCAGAGCGATTGCGACAAGATTTTGCCTGCCTGAGCCTACTAGCACGCACATGAACAAGGGGAAGGGGAAGGAAACTGAGGAAATCTCACCAAATGATCGCAAAATACAAGCCATTTCAAGGATCATGCGTTATGTTACCGTGGATAGTATTCCCGCGCACATCACCGCAAGTAACACATCACGACCGTCTCTTCGGAACGGCATTCTAGACGATTCGGATGATTCGGATACTTTTAGTACGGAACCTTACTCAAAATGCTGGCATGTCATTCTCGAATGGCTTCGAACAGTCATATTGAAGAACTGGAACTCCAAACCATGGATACCAAGATGCAGCGAAATCAGCGGTGCTTTAGAGCTCCTGTCCTGGATGTGTAAGCCGCCCTATCTGATTGGTTCTACTCGATTCGTCATGAACTGGCTGACTTGCCCATAGATGCCGAGTCAGCCAATCTTCGCATGCTTCCTCGGGTTTTTGAAACGCCAATACTGGCGCAGCGACTTGACACTATGGAGATGCCACCCGAGTGGGTGAATTCCGATGAGCGAAGCGACGCAGTACACCTGCTGTCCTTTCCTTTCATGTTCTCGCAAAGCACACTGATATCTTACTTTCGAGCGATCAATTATGCGTCAATGTACAAGGCCTTTCACAACTCCGCCGTGGCCCGACGCATGGCTAGAGAGATGACGTTCACTCGAAATGAGACGGGACCAGGGACGTTGCGAATGAACGATGATCTTCGAATCGCGCAGACCGGTTTTCTCGTACTGGAGGTTCGCCGTGATAATGTCTTGAAAGACGCAATGGATCAGATATGGAGGCGTCAACACCGTGAGTTGATGAGACCATTGAGAGTCCAAATGGGCGCTCAGGAGGGCGAGCAGGGCGTGGATCATGGTGGTGTCCAGCAAGAGTTCTTTCGTGTGGTCATTGCTGAAGTCTTGAATCCCGACTACGGTATGCGTTCGCTTCCGGTTATTCCACCTGTCTAGAAACTGATTCTGGGGTATCAGGCGTCTTTACTACTGACCCGGTTTCGCAAATGTCTTGGTTCAAGCCTGGCTCGCTCGAACCCCGATACAAATACGAATTGTTGGGACTATTTGCGTCGCTCGCTATCTACAACGGCGTCACCCTCCCTTTCAATTTCCCCAAAGTACTGTATAGAAAACTCCTAGGTCTTCCCAGCAGGCTTGAAGACCTGGCCGATGGCTGGCCACAGCTGACAAAAGGTCTCGAGGATCTTCGTGACTATGAAGGTGATGTCGAAGATATTTTCATGCGAGAGTACGTCTTTAGCATGGATGTCTTCGGCAGAACTGTTGACTTGGACATGTGGAACGGGCGGGATCGTGCTACCGAGGGATCGCCGATTCAAATCTCGACCAATATTGGGAATAAGAACTCCAACTCAGGAGCTCAAAAAGCTACAAAAGCTGCAGGAACAGAGGAGTTGGTTACAGGGATGGATGGCATTTCTACTGACAAGCCCTCAATCGACCCAACCACTACCACACCACCTATGGTAACGAACGCCAACCGCCACCAATACATCTCAGATTACATCAACCATCTCATCCACATCTCGATCTCCTCCCAATACGACCATTTTACCCGCGGCTTTTTCCGTTGCATCACCCGCAGATCTCTCCACCTCTTCACCCCCAGCCAACTCAAAAATCTCGTCGAAGGCTGCCCCAATATCGACACAGCCCACCTCAAACGTTTCACAAACTACGAAGGCGGCTACCACCCCAATCACCCAACCATCAAGACCTTCTGGGGCATCGTGTCTCAATGGCCCCAAGAGAAGGTTGGGCGCTTGCTGGAATTTGTGACGGCGAGTGATCGGCTGCCGATTGGTGGTGAGGCAAGGGTGCAATTTATGATTCAGAGGAATGGTGAGGGCAATGAGAGATTGCCTACTAGTCTGACTTGTTTTGGCAGGCTGTTGTTGCCGGAGTATAAGGACAAAACGCGGATGGAGCAGGCGTTGGAGTTGGCGGTTGAAAATGCGAAGGGATTTGGGACGCCCTAGGAGTTATTGTCATGATTGAAAAAGGGCATTGAGGCCGTTGTTGAAAATGGCTGAGGACAGGAGTGTTCTACCATTACTGCATTGCGTTGCTGGCTGCGGGCCACTTACTTTATGGTGTTAACGCGAGCATTAGCGTGCGAAGATACCACATCGATGGATTAGACATTCTACATACAAGTGCGAGCGGTCGGCGCCGCTTCAGAAAGTAGTTTCCTGCTGCTAGATTCAGCTGAGTGTCTCTACATACTCAGCTGAATCAACAAAGAAAGATGGCTAAAAGCTGAGATCTTATACGCAAATATTCATACGCTGAAAGCACCACCACTCTATCTGGAGCTTGGAGCGATGTCGGTTTAAGGAGCTACGCCTTCATCCACGCACAGGCACACACACATACGTAGAGCGTCATGGCTAATCTCCTTTGCACCCCGTCGCCGCCACGTGCATTTTGCTGCATAAAAGAAACGTCTTACCTGCAGATTTTCCCTATTTTATCATGTGGCGCATTCATGACCAAAAGAATAAGAAAGACAAAAGGCACCGTGGATGAGCATGAAGAGATCAAAGACAGGGGGCCGGGAAGGAGCCTCATTGGCTTGTGCCTAATACTTCCCTTCTATTTATATTTCTATATCTCTTCACTCGTCGATCGTTCACTCTTCCCCAAGCATCTCCTCCAACATCTCATTCCACTCCCTCCGCCTCACCGCCCTCTCCGGATCCGTCGAGACGACAATCCGCATCGCGCGCTTCAACGGGCAGCGAAACATGCACACCCCACCGCCCAAGAGCTGTGCGTTATCGCTGCCATCATCATCGCACTCGTGCCTTTCTTGCATCTCCTGCCCATCACCATCACCATCATTACGGACACCCCAATCATGTCTCTCAGCATTTAGCGTGTACAAAACTCATGATAATTCTTGGCAATATCGATCACTGCATAACACATGATCTAATTATTCGAACCCTATTATCTCAACGGAAACTCTACTAATCTGATTTATTAAAGGATTTTGGAATCGCGAGATTAAAATCTATAAATCTCGTATATAATAGTTTTTTATACGGGCTATATTGAATAATTTAGAAATTTGACGAGATCTTCACGAAGTTTCGCGATCGAGCGTACGAATTCTAGGTTATTAGATAAAGCCCGCAGAAAGAAGTATTATATTCGATTCTGTTCATCTTGACTACATCGCTCCACTGCACTTCACCAGTCCATCTCGACGCGGACATAGCATCTGATTCCATTGATTGTGGGCGAAATCTGTAACTCCAGCTCTGCTTAAAAGTGTCCACGTAGAAGCTTTTTGGACATACAACTGCAGTCGAATTCACCGGGTGTATCGGACGTGCGATCCCGAGCCAACAAACCCCTAATTGAGCACTCGTTCCTTATATAATGCAGACGCTGCTCCTTCTCGTCGCGCCCGCACTCTTCGCTGCCAGCATCTACGTGGGGCTCGGACGCATCGTCCGTGTGGTCGGTGGGAAGAAGCGGTGCTTTGTGAAGAGGCGCTAGCTTACAAAGATATTCCTTGCTAGAGATGTACTCTCATTCCTTATCCAAGGCGGAGGTAGTGGCTATTCTATTGCTCAACGGCTTAGTGTTGCTGACGCTCCTCAGGCGGTAGCATTATAGCAGGCGGGACTAAGGCTCAATGATTCTGGGTTCCAATATCGTAGTCGGTGGATTCATCATTCAACTTCTCTTCTTCGGTTTCTTCGTCACCGCGACCGTCAGTCTTTGACCGGAGAATGCGCCTGTAACCTGCGCCTCAATCAACATCGTCGAAAATCCCCTTGTACAAACAAATTGTTACTCTCTACCTAGCTAGCACCCTCACCTTGGTCCGATCGATCTTCCGCGTGGCATAGAATGTACAAGGCAACTGTGGCCGTTGGATATCAGCCTCAGCCCTACTATACTTGGCATATACCATAAGTAGCAGCAAACCTCCATAGATAAACAACCAAGTCGTTCCTCACATTCCAAAGGGTTATGAGCCCGGTTTAACGCACGGCGTTACTACCAGAGGCGACTTCCTTCGTATAGACACGTTAGTCCGTACGTCGTATTCAAGCACAAGCTACGGGGTCGACGTCCGCTGCGTCTAATTCTACCCTAAAGCAACACGCGACTTCAACGAGCGATTTCCACTATTTCGAAGATCATTCCGAAATAGGACACCTCCCTCCTACGATATCGACCACGACATCTTTTAGACAGAGCCAAAAAAGAAGGCCAGATACGAGTTATCGGAATTATCGGTATCCGATCGGCGCAGGAAACGAGGCCGGCCAGAACGGGATAGTCTTTACGGGGCCTGAAACCAAAGGGCTAGGAGGATAAAGGAGGATAACGGGAGTACGCAGGCTAGCGTTAGGGGAGCCGAAGGATAGCCTAGATACCTATACGTAAAGAGTACCGGCTATACACTAAAGCCCTGTACGTCAGGTATATTAATATATCTACAGAACTCTTCCCGATTTCCCTACGAACGAAAGAGGTTTACGGGTTTAATGAGGCTTAAAAGCAGGATATACATAAATACGATACGGGATATAGATTCAGGGGGAGCTACACCAGCACATACGGTTTTTCGTCGATAAGGGAGCGTTGGATATCAGCCTCAACCCTACTATACTTGGCATATACCATAAATAGCAGCAAACCTCCATAGATAAACAACCCGTTGGATTGCAACTACCATTCCCGGTCAGCCTAGCTTACTAAGCAGGTCTTGGCTTAGGGCTAGGGCAAGCCCCTTAAGATAATATATAACTAGTAACTACTATAGTTACTACTCCTTAATAAACTATATTAATATATAGAAAAACTATACCTATAGACGTTATTAACGGGTTATAAGCCCGGTATATAATGTATTTATTATATAGTTTATTTAGTATATTCCTAAGGCGAGCTAGAGAGCCGTTAAAGAAATAATAATATTTTATACTTTTTATACCGCTACTTTAAGAGTAAAATCCCTAAAATCTTTAATATTAACTACTCTTTATCTATATTACTCTTAGGTATAATAAAAAGTAATAATAATATAAAGATCCTTAAATTAAAGGGCGAGAGTAATTAGGAGTCGTAGAAAATCGATATTACTATTATTCTAAAGGCTAAAAAAGTTTAGGGCTATATAATTAATAAAGAAAAATATTAATATCCTATCGCCCTAGATCCACTAACTAGAATATTAATATACCGAGATAATAAGGGAAGATTATATAAAGTTTTATTTATTACGCCGGAAGAGAAGAAGGAGTATAAAGTAATTAAAAAGAAATATTAAAAGAAATTAAACGAATAAAAGGATAATTATAAAACGGTATATAGTTATATCCTATTTAACCTAGAACCGAACCTAAAGATTTATATCGCTAGCGTCACGAATAGTATTAAGGCGATAAATATTCTTTACTAACTTTTCGAGTATTTTAATACGTAGACCGTCGATTTATATATACGCTAAATTACTCGTAAAAACTAGGATAACTTTAAATTTTTATTAAAATATAGGAATTATATAAAGACGTATTAAAAGAGGCTCGTTAATATAGGAACTTTATTACCCGAATAAATACTAATATTATACTTTAGGGTAGGAATTAACTCTAAATTATATATAAACGTCGTTAATATATAGAGTCTCGTTAAAAGAGATAAAATAATATTCACCCTAGACGATATACTTAATAAACTCCTAGAATATAATAATCGCCGATAGGATTCAAAGGCTTTAACATTAAGAAAATAGAATAAATATAAAAATAATAAGAGTGGAAATCGGGATAATTCCATCCCTAGATTAGGATCTAGGAATAACTCTATAAATCCTAGTTATAGGAAGGGTAAAACTAGTAGAGATCGTCGAAAAGATAAATTTAATAATAAACCGTATAAGGAAAGAAAGAATTATAAAAGTTATAAAGGGTATTACTTTATAAAAAATTATTACTATCTTTATAAAAATAAAAGACCGGAAGGCTAGAAGATATACGAGAGTAAATAGTACCTCCTAGTTAAGAACTATATTAACGGTTTAAATAAAAAACCCGCCGAGGCCAAGAAAGTTAAGAAAGTATTTATTTCTAATTATATAAATAAGATTAAAATATTAGATAATAAGGATAATACCTTCTAGATAAACTTAACCGTAGATATCTATATTATATACGACTTCTCCCTATTCGATAAGGCTATATATAAAGAGAAGCGATATAAATTCGTAGTAATTAAAGACGGATCCTAGTATAGGATTTATAATATTAATATTATTAATATTAACCCGCTTATTAACGGTGATTATAAGGAGTTAGATCTCGTTAATATATACTATATTCCTAATATAGAATATAATCTCCTATCGCTAGGAATATTAGAGTAGAATAATTATAAATTTTAAGTAGTTAATAAGAGAATGAATATCCTAAATAAATAGGGGGAGTTTTATTTATTTAGAACCCGTATCGGGATTAAATACTCGTTTAATTTAAGAAAATCCCTAACTATATTTAAAACTAGGGCGAATCCTCTTCTTCTACCTCCTATAATTACTAGTCCTTTAATTAAATCCGGATTATAAATTTAATAATATAGGAGGCTTTATTATTTAAATATAAATAATATTAAAAGGCTAGCGTATTTATTAGAAGGAATAAATATTTAGAAAACTATATCGCTTTAGGCCCTAGAACCACCTACTAAAAAATATAAACTATATATTATAGGGTATTAATACTATATTATCGTTCGTATATTTAAACGATCCGACCGGATAAAAAAAGTTATCGATCGAGGCGAGTTAATATATACCGATATCGCCGGCGGTAGTTAAATTATATATATACTAGAGGGTAAACGTTATATATTTATTCTACTCGATAATATTATTAACGAATTAATTATTCATTTATTTACGAAGAAATTAGATATAGTTAATATAATAGGTTCTTATTTCGAGTATATTAAAAATACTAAAAGGCCCATTTAGTACTTTAAAAGTAATAATACTAATGAAAATATAAATAGAAGGATATAGGCGTTATTTATTAAATATAGAGTTAATTAAATTCCTATTACTATATATAACCTTAATTAGAATAGAGCGTTAGAACGATATATTCGCACGTTATTTAAATATATAAAAAGTATTCTATTTAACTCTAAACTTCCGAAAACCCTATAGGGTAAAGTAATAAGGACGGTTATATACTACCGTAATTATAGCCCGATTAGGAGTCTTAATACTATAACTCTATATAAAGTATTAATAAGTACTAGGTCCTTTATAAGATACCTTCGTATATTCGGATATATCGTTTACTACTATAATAAGAATTTTAATAAAAAGAAACTCGATAATAAGAGCGTTAAATACTACTTCGTTAAATACGACGGTATAAATAAATTCCGCCTATAAGACGGTAAAAAGATAATCGTTTTAACCTATATAATATTCGATAAAATCATCGATCCTAAATAATTAAGCGAGAATAAAAAAGAGTAGTATACCTTCTTAAATAAATTATTAAAAGAAGAAGATAAAATATCGGATAGTAGTTATAAAGTTAAAGAATTCTTTACTAATAAAAGTAAAATAACCCTACGTCCTATATATAAGAAATCGTAGAACTACGCCGTTATAAATAACCCCTAGAAGAAGGTTAGGCCCGTTAAGGGTAAAGTATATAATAAAAATATCGATAATAAAATATAGAATATTAAACGAGGTTTCGTTATACGCGTTATTAAAGTAGATATTAATTTAATCCCTAATATTCCTATAATTATTTATAAGACCTTAAATAACTTAAATAAAGAATAATAACTAACGATACTTTAAGAAGAACTTAATTCTTATAAAGTTTAATAGATTTAAGATTTAATACCGTTATTAATTAATAGTAGAAAGATTCTACCTAGCCGCTAGGTCCTATTTATTAAAATAAATTTAACTAATAATATCGCTCGCTATAAAGCTCGCTAGGTCGTAAAAGGATTCCAATAAATAAAAGATATTAACTTTAACGAGACGTATTTAGGAGTATTAAAGTTATAGTCCTAAAAATTACTACTAATATTTAGTACGAAATTTAACCGAGAAATTCATTATATTAATATTATTACCGTATTCCTAAAGGCCCTACTTAATAATATAATTTATATAGAGTAACTTTATAGTTTCTAGAAAAGTAACGTAGTTTATTTATTAAGGAAGGCTTTATATAGCCTTAAATAAATACCTCGAGAGTAGTATATAACTCTTAGGGAATTTTTTAAAACTATCGGTTTTATACGGGTTAAAAAGAATTACTTAATATTCGTTTATAAAAATAACTCCGTGATTAATTTTTATATTAACGATTTATTTATTTTTACCCCGACCGTAGTATTAATAGAATAATTAAAAGAATAACTAAGTATACGTTTCCGTATTAAGGATTTAGGCGAGATTTCGTACTATCTTAATATAAAGATTAAATAAAGTCGTTAAAACTATACTATTTATATAAACTAGGCTAGTTATATTAATAAAATATTAATTAAATTTAATATAGAGTACTATAGAAGGTAGAAGACTTTTATAAATTTATTAATTTAATTAAAGATAACTATTAACGACTACGTCGCTAGTAAAGAAAATTTAAAAGAGTTTAAGAAGTTAATTAAATATTTATAATAATTTATTACTATAACTCGCCCTAATATCGTATATATAGTTAGTATTTATAGTCGTTATTCAAAAGTATTATTTTCCACCTATGATATTATATTTAAAAGGATTATTAATTACCTAGTTAGAGTAATTAAATTAAGATTATACTATAGTCTTAAAGAAGAAATTAAAGAGCTATTAATAGGATTTATAAATTCGTCTTAGAGGGACTACCTAGATACTAGGTATTCTACCTTAAAGTATATTTATTTCCTATAGAATAAGTTTATTAACTAGTTAATAAAACACTAGAAGACTATCGCCCGGTTAACTATAGAAATAGAGTATATCGGCGAGGTAAATACTATTATAGAGTTAAAATTCCTAATACCTTTATTAATAGAAATAGGATATATCTAGGAGGATATAAAGACTATTTAGTTTATAGTTAATAACTAGGTAATTATTAAAATAGTTATTAACCTTATTAATCACCCTACTATTAAGTATATTAATTCTAACTATTATATCGTTCGCGAAATAGTCGCTGAGATAAGTATACTTTAGATTAACTATATACCGACTACGGCTATAATTACGAATAAGTTAACAAAGCCCTTAGGCCCTATAAAGTTCATAGCCTTTAGTACTATATTAGGGCTCACGTCGGAGCAAATATAGGACTATATCGTCGCTAATTTGGCGTTGCTGACGGTTAGGTAGTTAATAGGAGCGTTAGATTATAACTACTATTCCCGGTTAGCCTGGCTTACTAAGCAGGTCTTGGCTTAGGGCTAGGGCAAGCCCCTTGAGATAATACATAGCTGGCAACTGCCATAGTTACTACTCCTTAATGAACTACATCAACACATAGAAGAACCATACCTATGGACGTTGTTAACGGTGGCTACCTACTGGGACACGAACACTCTCTCTATATCTTTGATTTGGTGCTGATGCTGGGGGTAATGACTGTCTTCAATCTCGTACACCCTAGTGAGATCAAGGCTTTGCTCCATGGAGGCAGAGTCCTCAAGAATGATTTTCAATGCAAATTCAGAACGGTGACTCCGCCTGAGAGATGATTGGTTTTAAATAGAGCTTTGCTGTATGCTTTCCTTGCTCCAGCGGTCTGAAGAAACAAGGTAAGGAGTCAATCGAGGATGATTGTATGCTTCGTTGACACCAATCACCGTGCATTGAAGGGTGAAATGCCTGATATACGCAACTTAGAAGGGTACCTTACCCTAGGACTTGCCATATCAACAAAGTAAGGCGATAATAGTGGACGGTTATATACTTCAATTTGTACTAATCTTTGTACATTGAGACTCAAAATATCTAAGAATATGCGACTTAGAAGAGTGACTCATCCTAAACTTTGCCATATCAGCGGGGTAAGGAGATGATCGAGGGTGATGTACGCTTTGATTCATACTAATTACCCAACATCAAGGCTTAAGAAGCCTTTAAATGTGCCATGAGTCTGCATTTTGCTAATTCACTAAGATAGAAAGCACGAAGGTCACCAGACGATGGTATACGATATTGGCAAAAAGGTATCAAGACTAGATTTTGCTTCACTTCTACGTGAACGGATCTCCAATCAAGACTGTAAGTGTTGACGCAATTTTTCCCTGTACTTTACTTCACTCCTTGTGTCCCAGATTCACGGTTATATCTTTTAAAAAAAAGTATACCTCAACTTTCTTCAACAGCATGTCGGTAAAGTTCGTCTCGCCGCTGGAACACTTGAACAGTCCCCCCAAGTCAATTTTCCAATTGAACAGTGATGACACGCTTCCTGACACAGAGCTAACCGCTACGAACGAGGAATTCACCTCTGCAATGATGGAATTTTCGCCATCAATCCTTGGAACAGAAACCAGTGAAACATCCTCTACAGAACAGCATCTTTTCAAAGAAGCACATTTGAGCTCCCCGATTCCATTTTCAATGAAAACCCTTGCTAAAATACCTGGGAGCCAGAGAAAGATCGATATTAGGAGTCCTCCAAGACAACACTGTTCCAAGAAAAAACAGTTCATTCCACCGACTGGTGGGCCTTTACCACGCGTTATCAAGATCCACGACCCGACCGACAACGAAGAAGACGATGAGTACTTCAAGAGCCTCGTATCAACAACAGTAGCCTCGCCTTCGATGGAGGACGATTCTATCACGGCTATTGAGCCATCGCCTCTCGACCCTTTTAAGCAAACGGATAAAATCGAAGACACTTTCGTCATCGTCAGAATCCCTCCTAGCGAGAATGAACCCCGCATCCCAGAAATCGTAGGTGTATACCCCAATACGGCTGAAGCGTTCGATCTCGCATACCAATCTCTCAGATCGCCGATGATTGAGTTCAAATTTTATGAAGATGATGAGGCGGACCCGAAAGATGCTTCGCTCAGAGCTTTTGGTGTCGAGTGCGATGGATCAAACGTTTACGTGTACAAGAAGACTATCAGACGATCTTCCAGGCGTGCAGGAAAGCAACGCAAGCAGCTCTTTGTTGTGAAGAGAACCTATTACGGGGAGTACTTTCGCCCTGATCAAGACGGAGAACATGAGCAGAATGATGTCTTGGGCGTTTTTGATACGCTGGATGAAGCGAACGAGGCTGCACCAAAGCTTCTAGAGAAGGACTACGAAGATAAGCTACGTGAAGACGATGTGGAGATGGAGGGTTGGGAAGAGTACGAAGAGGAGATGCTCGGGAATGGAAGCATCTGTATTAATAGTGAGGGGAGGGTGGCAGAGTATTTCCATGTTGTGATTGGAAAAGAGGTCTTCTGCGAGGAGACCGGGAAGCGAGTGTCTGTGCCATGGTAACGGAAGATCTGTTCAAGATCGATGCTTACCGGTGATTTGGTTTTGAAAGGAGATGATTGGATCAGGATAGACAAAGACAGCGAGTGATGCAAGCTTCCAGCACCTCAATATAATATTAGGATTGCTGACCATCCACTTACTCTCCCAACCTCCTCTTCTGCCATCTCAAAAGTAATTACTCACAAGACTGTGCACGTTATATAGGTGGAAGAAACGTAGATGAGCAGATCAAAATCAGCATCATGATATCAACATAACGAGCCATATACGAAGGCAAACCCATAATAACAAAACATGTTCAGGTTCAAACCAGAAAGACTCATCGCACTTACCTTGTCAGCCGTATAAACCCTGACGCGCTTCGATTTTTCCCCCGATCATTAGTAATCTAGGTCAGGGGGTTTCGACCGAGAATAGGGAGTCACTCCTCGTTGCCAAGCGGAGCTGGCATCCTTCATATGTTGGAGAAAATGATCAAGTAAACGATCGGCGGATCGTCTATCTAATTCTCCACTGTGAGTACCCAACGCATCATACGACCTTGCAACAGGGCGCGCAATGTGAGCCGCTGTTTTCGGATGGAGGGCACGATAGGCCGTCCAGGAAGAGGTAACGAGCGTTTTGGGGTCCTCCGTTGGATGGTTAGAGACTGGTAAGTACTCTTCCCAGTTACCTCTGCGATCCGCGCCACGGCCACCGTGCGTGTAGCACGGGACTGCCAGATAATGGTCACGGAATAGGGCTACGACAATCATATAACGCCACTTGGTATGGATCGGGCCGTATCGCGAGAATGTGATGTCGTCAAACAGGGTTTTGCTCTCGCCGGTGGTTGTTGTTTGGAGATTACTTGATATGCCAGACATCGCGTCGGGATCTGGTACTCGTGTGTGGTTGTAGTCTTCCTCATGTACGGCCGAGTTGATGATCATCCCAGGATGAATATTATTCAACTTGGACCCTTGAGCCGTAGGATTGACGCCTTGCATACAAAGGAAGGTGAATTGCGATAGAGTCGAACGTGGGATGTGATCGGGTGGTGCGGGAGCAGCAGAGCGTCGCCCATCATCCCTGGGATCGCGATACCGCTCTGTACGCTCTTTGACGAATGATGGAGCCCGCCCTACGCACTTGTCAGAACATGAAGGAGCGGCACCGAGGCGTTCGACGGATAATGCTGGATGAGATGTAATAGAGCGTGGCTCATCATCACTGGAATCGCGACGCTGTCTCTTGCGAGAGTTATCATGTGATAAAGTCCGCCCTACGCGATTTTCAGTGTATGATGAAGCAATACTTACCCTAGGCATCGCTGTGGAGCTGATGGTTTGGATATTGAGTTGTGGGTATGCTGTGAAAGTCAGGCGCGGTCGTCCGAGAAGATGTGTAAAATAAGCTAGCTTAAACTTCATGGAATAGTGAGAATGTGGAAGCAAGTAGCTAGAGACACATACGTACGTATATACATACAATCAAAAGTGGCATTTCTTGCTGTTGCCACCAAGGTTCGTTTCCTTTCTCCTATCAATCTCTGGACAATCCGGGCTTCCGTGGTAAGGACTAGGGATAAAAGGAATCTTTGTCTTGAAGTTCAAGCCTTGAGCACCCAGACAAAGAAATGCTTTCAATTCGCTCACTCACCCTTCAGAGATTATCGTACTCTATTTTGAGCAGGCAGAACAACGCTTCCGCGCGAGATGAAGGCGCACAAGATAGCTCACGTGATGCGAAGGTCGGTCATAACGAGTACAAAGCATAATTCAGGGACTAACAATGATTTAACATGAGTATGAATTTCATCAACATGCGTTTTGTCTGAGGTTGAAAGATCCAAGACGACGTTTCCGTTGCGGAAACTAGAATTTTACACTTCAGATTGTTCCGACGGGTAGCCTTCTCATTCGTACAAGTGCTGCACCATTCACCAAAACCCACCCACGAGTTTATATTCAAGAAGAATAAGTCGGATTCCCCAGCCATGGCCTGCCTCACGCACAATAGGATCCAAGCAGCGCCGGAAAAAACATTAAACCCGCAAATTACAGAGAAAGACACTGACTATCTAGACCTACGAGGCAGATGTTCGTCAACGCGACATACCTCAACATCCACAGCATCCAAAATCAAAGCCTCGGATACCAACAGCGACCAAGACCGAACAGCACCACCGTTTACAGACGGCCCGATTCGCATTATCATGGCTCATGACGGTGACAAGGATTGCCTAGCAGTCCTCCTCGACAAAGAGCTCTTTCGCACGATTCAAGATCTTGCTGCAACACAGCTAGATGTCCTCGACAGGCAGAGAGCACTCGAAAAAGCACAATACGACGTGAAAGATATCGAGTGCTATGGCCAAAAGCCCGAAGGATTCAAGGATATCTCACAAAAGGCTCTAGACTTGGATAGACAGCGAAAGGAACTAGAGGAGGGCATACCCGAGCTTCGCGAAGCTCGACAGCGATGTGAAAGCCTTGAAAAAGATCTTTTAGATCCGAAACTTAATCTTGAAAGCCTCAGAGACGGATTACAGCGCCCGATGTTGCAAGTATTCAGAGAAGCCAATCTTCTGGAGCTGCCAGCCATTAGGCCGTCAGTGGGCCCCTGTACTGGGCGACAGGCACCCGTCTCGGACTACTCTGCAAGCTCCTCGTCATACATGGGACCTCCTAAGGAGCATCATACCGGATGTCATGCACATGGTGTGCATACAGCCGCTTCCGAAGCAGAGTCTGTTCGTCGTAACGCTATAATAGAGCTTCATCGTGCGCGAAATGTACTGATAGAAGCGCAATACAAGCTCGACTGCCGAAAGCAGCATTACAACGAAGACTTGGCATACTATCACTACAATGTAGCCGAGGGAGTCTGGAGTTTTACGATGACCGAATTCGATAATCGTCAAGTAGAGAAAGGACAAATATTGACGCGCAGACTCATAGAGGCTGAGGCAGCCTTCGACAATGCCAACCACCAGGTGGAAGCTGCCGGGGCGAGATCAGACGCGGAGTCCTCCTACTATGGTGACTACTTTGAACCAAGTCTGATAGGCGTTGAGTCTGATACACTGGAGACGGACATTCGCCCGCGTGTGGAAGACTGGCAAGCTGGCCTCGAAGCGCCTGGTACTTTAGAAAATCCCCAGCCAACGGACACTGATCCGTGGGAGGGAAATCCGGTCGATGTATCTGATAGCCGAAGCGCAATAGCTTTCGACCAGTACTATCGCAAGCATATTGACCGCTGGGAGGGGATGCGAAGCGCTGCTCGAAAAAGAGAGGATGTGCTGCAGGAGGAAGTACAGAACGAGGATGGGAGAGATCGAAAGCGCCTTCGTTCATGGTGAACATAACAGTGCCCTCAAAATGTTTGCCATAACAGATACCCTATTGAAATGTATCCTAGAATCATGCTGTTGTATCTTTATGTTAGCAGTAAGATTAGATTGGAAGTGCTGAACTTGAATTCGAGCAAGCACAATTCGGCCACTGTGATCGATCAAGTCCGAATTCTTATATTTCCAGCAGCTGACTTCGTGTCCACTTAGGCAGAGAAAACGCCTCAGAGCTATCCGCACCTGCTAGATCATGTAATTTTTGTGTTCCCTTTCGATAGCCTGATCACCCAACCTAACGTACAATGCCACGAAGGTCTCGAGCGTGATGGCCATCTTTCGTCAGCACATTCAATTGTCTTTTGTCTTCTTCCCGGCTTTCTGCGCCAGCTCCTGAGCCTCCCCGAGCTTCTTCTGCAGGACTTGCTCAATTTCCTTGAATGTATCTTTGGCGATATTCTCAGCCTCCTCGCCATGCTCCTGGGCGATCTTTTGCATCTCCGTTAGTTTCGGAATGATCTCTCCACCTCCAGGGATCATCTTAAGGTATTTCTCCAGCCCGCCGCTACCACCACCGCTTCCTTCTCTGACCTTGTTGACCGTATTTTGGACGTAGTCTTTAAGGGCGTCGGTATTGCCTGAAGATACGGCATCTTTGATCTTCTCGTACAGCTCCTGTACGTTGCCTTGTTTTTTCAATTGATCTGCGTTCTTTTCAACCACCTCTTTGACCTCTGGCGATTTGTCAAGCAAAGGCTTTGCCTTCTCCATACTCTGGTCCCACACTTTCCCGCCCAATTCTTGCACCTTCTGTATCTTGTCCTGTACCAGCTTCTGAACTTTGGGGATCGTTGAAGTACTGACTCCACTCTTCATGATCTCCTTGATTTGATCCCATGTCTCGTCGACCTGCTTCTTGGCTTCTGGTCCATACTTGTCGCCCATTTGCTTCAGTTGATCCAGGTTTCCTCCGACTTTGTCCTTTAGTGCGGGGTGGTTGTTGATTATATCCTGCGCCGCATCGCCTGCCAAATCGCCTATCCTCTTCATATGCTTTTGCAATACGTCCCATGCCTTTGTCGCTGCGGCGACGCTCATGCCGGCTTGAGTGACATCCTTGAGCTCGTGGTAAGCTTCTTTGACAATCGCGTCTACTTCCTTGCCATGCTTCCTACGAATAGTATCAATATCGTCGAAGGCGCTGTCGATGTAGCCAGAGACGCCAGGGATTATGGCTCCATATGATTTCGCGGTTGAACGGAGCCATTCGATTGCCTCATTCGGCTCAAAGTCAGGGGAAGGGGCTTTGAAATGCTTGGTGTAGGAGTTGAGCATGCTCTGAGCTTGGTGCGCCGTATTGACGAAGGTCTTCGCTCCTGCAATTCGTTAGCCTCGAATATGTGCAGCAAATTGTAAGCACCGAGGACATGGATCGAAGTCAAAGCTTGCCTGAGAAGTGGTACCATCCATAGCCGCCCAAAAACACCAATCCGCCGCCAGCTAAGCCTGCAACGATGCTTGACGTGGGACTGCTGCCATTGCTACTTGAGGCTGAATTTGCCGCGTTTGTGGATTCGTGGCGCAGTTGGCGGAAGGTCGAGCTGACACGGAGATTACGCGAGGCTCTGCTTGCTGCTCTTAAGGTAGACATGACGATTGTGGTGCGGGATGATTGGTAAGAGAGTCGAGAAGTTGGTAAAGAAAAGTTTATGAGAAAGTTGGACGGCAGGTACCTTCCCGACGCAAGGAAAGCGGAGAAATGACGTACTTACCATCTGTTCCTTTCGAAGAGATACAGTTTACTTGCGCCTGAACGCGGCGAGAGAATGTTGGTGCTCCTTCAGTTATGTACACGGAGGTCTATTGTACGAGTAATGATAAGTCATCTAGGCATACTGTCCAAAAAGTACCTATCAACTCAGACACGGCATAAGTAAACACTAGCGCGCTGGCTAATTCTTGCACGTGACCTACGCGGAGAACGCGCTTCTACTTTACTTTACTATGCACGCTATCGGCAATGACTTTGCTTGCTTGCAACAACAAGCAGTCGGCAATGTCAAGGCTCGCTGTAGCCTGCGACCATGGCTCCACTTGACAAGATCTTCGCCTCTGTATTCCCTCCGCCGAGTGATGTTGACATTCCTACTCCAACAGCTACCCCTGTCCTCGGCTCCTCTGGCTTCGGAGAATCGTTTGGCTCACTACATGTCTCGCAATCTGGCAACGAGTCTAGTGCTGCAGAGCAGATCAAGTGGGACCGGGCGTGGCATATCGCAACAGTATACCTCACCCTCCCAGCCGAACCCATAAAGCCAGAGAGGGAAGTGGACAAATTTAGGGGAAAATGGATAAAGCCTGTCTCTCATGAGATTCGGAAAGCCTTGGAATATGTATTGTCACAACACTCTCGCGGCTATCAAATAAGAAAAGCCAGTGGCAAGGATGACTTACTACGATGGTACTTTGAAGAGGTGGTACTTGCACACTACTTACAGCACGCGTTGCCTGGATTGGTGAAGGTAATACTCGTGGTCCTTTCAGATCTAGTCTGCTTCCTAATTATTACCAGATCCTTGAGCGCGGGCAGGTCCCGAACGCTCTCTTTGCGCTTTGCAAGGAGCTTATGACGGTTCAACTGATTTACTTAAAGCCAGTGCAGGAGACCATGGTCCAAATATTGTCCGGATCTGATAGACTTGAGATCGCAAGATTCGAGTCACAATTGCACGGTCTTTTTGCACGCACCCTACCTGAGGAATTAGTAGCAAAAAACCTTGCCGCGTTCTTCAGACAGAGGTGCTCGCTCATCCTAAATATTGGCCAAACGTCTGGGACCCAGGATGGGCATCTTTTCATTGCTGAAAAACGCCGAGAAACAACCTGTCACGTGCGCATGCTTCAGGAAGTGGGATTAGGGAGCTACCTGTTACAGCGATTGTTCGCTGAGGTCATGTCGGATATGCTCATATCCTACATCAAGTCTACTTACGCGGGTAAATGGACGTCTCGCTCCGTCGTCGTAGATGAACTGCGTGATTGGATTGAAAACAAGTTTGCACGCCTCGTTGGCGAAATACTGGACTCACTGAGGACGAAACCAATTGCTCAGAGCAAGGAGACACCCATCATTACCGACCTCGAAATTGAACAGTGGCAAGGAATGGGACTTTACAGACTGGGTTTACTACGAACAGAGGAATTGTTTGACGTCGTTCGTGACTGGGATGACAGCAGAGGTGCCATCGAGGACCTCAGGAAGTATATTACTGTACCTGCGGCAAGAGCATATCTCACATCAAACTTCTCTAACGTTGTATCCCACCGGCTTCTTCAGCCTGGAGCCTCCACAGCACAGATTCTTGAATTTTACATCTCGATCATCAGAGCATTCACCGCACTCGATCCAAAAGGGGTCTTATTAGACCGTGTTGCCAGACCAATTCGCCGATACCTTCGTGAGAGAGATGATACGGTCACCATTGTGGTTGGTGGTCTCCTGGCAGACCCTGAAGATGAAGCCACGGCAGGCGATGCGTTGGTTGAACTAGCAGTTGAAATGAGCAAGAACAGCTTGGAAGGTGGAGATGAAGGGGATAACGACTACCCCGACTTCGATGACTTGGAATGGATGCCTGACCCAGTGGATGCGGGACCAGAGTACAAGAAATCCAAGAACTCAGATGTCATTGGGTCGATGATCAGCTTATTCGAGTCCAAAGATGTCTTCGTCAAGGAATTCCAAAACATCCTCGGTGAACGCCTGCTCAAGAAAGAATACGAATTCGACAGAGAGATCCGTGTCCTTGAGCTCCTGAAGTTGAGATTCGGCGAATCCGCGCTACAAGCGTGCGAAGTAATGCTTCGAGACATTCTCGATTCTCGACGCGTGGATACCTTCATTCACAAGGACCAAACCCTCAACCTCGGTTCCGAAGACGCACCAGAACTCCACACGCGCATCCTATCCCACCTCTTTTGGCCGTCCCTCCACTCGGAAGCATTTTACATCCCGCCCGAGATCAGAGACCTCCAGGACAGCTACTCCAAAGGTTTCGAAACTCTCAAACAATCTCGCAAACTGACTTGGCTGCACGCCCTGGGCCAAGTAACAGTAAACCTCGACCTCGAAGACCGCACGGTAACCGAAGAAGTACAAACATGGCAAGCCTCCGTCATCTACGCCTTCCAGCCTACCAACTCCGAGGACCCATCGCTACCCATAAGCCGCACTTTTGACGAGCTTCTCGACGACCTCGAAATGACAGACTCACTCCTCCACAACGCTCTAACATTCTGGATCGGCAAACTCGTCCTTAAACAAACCTCCACCAACCCCCTCACCTACACAGTTCTCGAAACCCTCTCCGACGAAGATGTCGCTAACCCCGGTACCCTCTCCGCCGCCACCGCCGCAGCGGCCGAAACCGCAACTGCTGCAGCAGCTCCGGCAGTGCTGTCGGAGCATGAAGTGGCGCAGGAGAAGATGGAGATTTATTCGCAATTCGTGGTGGGGATGTTGACCAATGGGGGGCCGATGCCGTTGCAGCAGATTGTTATGATGTTGAAGTTGACGGTGCCGGGGGGTTTTCCATTTGGAAATGAGGAGTTGAAGAATTTCCTTGAGGAGGAAGTTAAGGGGGAAAAGCTGGACTTTGTGGGGGGAACTTATAGGATTAAGCATTAGGGGTTCGGGATGACGATGGCGACAATGGGAGGAACTGCTTATGTTAATGAGATGATACCCATGAGATGCAGCGAGCAGGAGGCGCAATTGTTGCTCTAACGTTTTGCGAGGCTGATGTGACAACATATGTATAAGGCAATAACATTTGCATCATCGTCGTGGTCTCGTAGATCTAAATGCATCAAGCCAAAATCGCCAATGCAGTTCATGAAACTCAGCGAAGTCACTAGTGGTATCCAACGCTCTCGCAATGCCCATCATAAACGTCGGGTGTTATAGCGACCCCCTCGATAGGTCTAAAAAACCGTACTCTTCTGCTTCGTCAACCTCGAATTATCGCCACCACCTCCCCCTCTCAATCCCCAGAAACTCTTCTTCGGCACCATAGCCGGTCTACTGCCAGAGGAAGCACCACTGAAGAAACTACTCGAACTTGGGCCTACATACCCGCTTGCAGACCCCACATCTTGCGGCTGTAAGTACGGCCCTGTTGGCCTCTGATTATGAAGATTCGAAGCTATATAGGGAGCAGGCGCCGCACTATGCGGTCTCTGCATCGGCGCAGGCGGATAGCTCGTAACAGGATACCCGCCACTCTGGCTTGGAGGTTGCATACTATGCCTCGCCGGCGGCTGCGGCGGTCTACTACTCAATTGTTGTGGGTGCTTGCCATACAGCTTCTTTAGTCTTTCTGTCTCGCGATCAACGTCTTTTTGTTTTTCGCGAGCCTTGCGTTCTTCTTCTGCAAGCATGCGCTTTACCCGTTTTGTTTCGGCATGTTCGACGCGCCGCCGCTCGCGCTCTTCGTGCTCAACGGCTTTGCGGAGGCGGACGGTTTCGGCGTCGAGTTCCCATTGGGAGCGGGGATCTGTGGGAGGTGGGCGGGAGGTTGCTTGTTGCTTGGTTGGAGGGTGGCCGACGGCGGTGGATGAGGAGTGGTGGTGGCGGCGGGGAGGGGGTGGTGGGTTTGATGACGCGTTAAGAGGGGAGGTGTGAGGGGCATTCTCAGCGCTGTTTCGGCGGGATGATTCGGTAATGTTGAAGGTTTCGCGCATGTTGCTGTTGAAAACTTCGCGTATTACTATTGCGCCTAGGAGGAGGACCACTTCCAACCCTTTTGGGTCTTCCATATCCACCCGTGAGAGGTTGGGTTCGTAGATGGTTATTTCTTTCAAGTGGCGGAAGAGAGCGATGGTGATGTCGGGTTCTCTGTTCTTGCGCTTGCTGCCGTCTGGGTTTGTGGATTTGCCGGAAAGCGAGCAGACATAGTCTTTGGACAGTTTGCAGTCTTTCTTCCATCTGAAGCCTAGCTTGGGTGTAGTCTCTGAGGCTGTGGGGTCGCTTTGCGTACGGTCGAGGGCGGAGGCGGAGGGTTTACGGAAGCTTTGTTGGGGCATTTCGAACTCCCAGTATGGATCTGATCGCCATGTTCCAGGGTGCAATTTTATGACTACCTGCTGATCAGGATTGTATAGCTGGATAGCGAACTCTGTTGGTAGGACTGGCTGGGGAGGTGGAGGCACGCCGCCGTTGAGCCGTATTTGCTCTTGCGATAGAGATGGTTGCGTCCATTCTGGTATGAGGAGAACTTCGCCGAAGAGGATATCAGGGTTGTAGCTATCGTATAAGGCTACCGCATAGCGGTTCTTGGAGCCAGTTAGGGAGGGATCGGGATGCCGGAGAGAGTATTCGGGTAGTGCGTCTGAGCCGTAGTGCGAGAGCAGAATTGAGGCGTTGTGTTTGATACCATCGTTGGACGCCCGCAGGTAGAAAGCTGGAGTAGATTAGCACATGATACAAGCTCGGGAATAAAAGATGAACATCACGTACTGGGAAGGTTCTCGTCGAGCATCTTTGCTATGAATCTTCAGCCCAGAGATGCCATTCAAGCTGTCTAGAAGCAGGCTGCAGCAGACATATACGATGCACTGTGTATCGCAATTCGACGCGAATCAGCCTTGGGCTATGTTTGGAGATAGTCTGACGAGGCCAGCAGGCTGTGACTACCCCTCCTAGGCGCGGTTCGCGGGACGTGATCGCCACTGCATTAGCTCCCGTTACAGGGTCCAAAATAGCACACTACAGTAGGTCTGCAATGGTACGAACAGTAGTACAACAATGTGTTGACCTCGACCTACGTCGTAAATACATCGAGATGTGCAGAGGTCTTGTCAGGGAGTCAGTTTAGTTGGTCCCAGAGGGGCGACCTTAATCGTGTGGCTAAACGTTTTGGTATCACCAGTGCAAAAGGCATCCTCGAAACCGAGCAAAGCATCTGCACCTACGACGGAGATGGGTGAATGCACAGAGGAGATGCATAGTGTTAATCCTAAATTGATCCTAAAGTGGTGACTGCCCATAATGCATAAAGCCGCGATCTAGTTGCAGCTCCTGGAGCTAATCAATGTCCGCAGTGAGTGAGGATCCGTCACCTCACCAGCCCGAAGGCTCGGCGCGGTGCATGAAGTTCATTCATGTCGTTCATTAGTGGCTCTTTCACTGTGCACATGAAAAATGCTTTGAATTCAGATACCAGAGCGATTAGATTATTCATTCCGATGAGTCCCTTCCTTTTACATACTAACAATGGGAAGGCATTTGCATTTCCAGATTGAAATGGGTCCATTGGCATCTAGCTAATACGTAAAGAGATCTGGTGGGTGATCAGGACTGAAAGAGGAATACTACTGTAATGACTTCAATCATGATTATAGCCGTGCATTGTCATTGCAATTCAGTTGAAGCGCATCGAAATTGAAAGTCCCTCAACGGACATAAGGCTCAATCAGCTCGACAACTCCTCGTCACCATGTCGTTTGATATGCAAAAGGCCTTGAATATGCAAAGTTTCATGCTCAGCCTCAGTGCTCGCCTTACTGAATTTGTTTGGTGTGGTTCTCTAAATCTGCTAGGGTCTTGATCCTGCCCCGTTCAACTCCAATTTCACTGGCTCATCCACATGCTTCGCCGCAGCAGGTAGCCGGATGAGATGCTTGGTGCGGGCGAAGTCTTGTGCCGTTCAGCAATGACACAAAATGTGCTCGAGATGTTGCAGCACTCAAATGTTCTGTAGCCCTCGCCAGCTTTCAGCTCCGAAATCATTCTGTCTCATAATCATGTCAGTGGCCGATGTTTGATACCATGTCCCTACGACTCGTCCAACGCTACTCGCTTGTAGCTCGTTTTCCAGAACGGTAAACCTTTGGTCGGTGAAGAGTGACAATGGCTTCTCTGCTCGAAAAGAAGGTATGGCACGGGGCATGGAACTTGTTTTCTAGGCTCAGGAGACTGCCCTACACCACTTTGGATGATGATTCTCCTCAAGGTATGTACCACACTGATCTTAGCTCGAAAATCTTCTTCTGACACATTCTGGCAATAGCTCCCGATCGCTCTTGGAAACCTGTAACGCTGCGCGCATCATTGCTGTCGAGCCTGATCCCTTTCTCTTATTGTTAGTTGCTCCAGAAGGAATTCCTCTAATACCTTTCTCGCATTTTCTGTTACGAACTCGGAAACTCCTCCAGATATGAAGGCTCTGAATGGAAGTTCCTCTGGTAATGGATGGTTTCCTCGGTGGACGTCGTTCTGGGAGAAGACGCTCTTTTGCGAACCATCCTAGTACTCTCAGTCAGTCAATGCAACTCTATCAGTCCACGCGATGACGATTGTGGATGATAATCCTTTGGCACCGCCGCAGCAGCTACCAGAAACCCTGCCTAGGACCTCTGAATTCGAGGCCGTTATGGGGAGCAATCTGTCAGTACTAAATACACGTACGGGGGACTACAGTTCACCGCAAGACGATTTGAACCATCCTACTGGGGGCTCAATTCAGCTCAGTAGAGACATCAATGCAGCAACATAGTATATGTATACGACCCAAATTGATATTCTGGGTATTACCGACGTGATCGCTAACATGATCATCTTCGCTGTTGGCTCCTCTCACGAAGCCCCCGACGCTTATCTCGACCCTAGTGTATTTGCAGCAAGCCTAAGATAGCGCGTACGGGCTCCTGTCTAACGTTTCGAATTCGGATGACGCCATCCCGACCATCAAGGGTCAAGCAAAGGCGGTTGCCGTGGTCCGATCCTCAGCAATAACTCTCGAGTTCTGCCTGAGTTTGGTGGCAGTGTTGGTATTTTCTCTGCTTATCCTTTGCTGGAACCGCACGAGTGAGCTACGCAAAGACCCCGCATTTGTAAGCAGTGTTTTGGAGATATCTTAGAACGACTCCAATTCCGCTGTTGCCAGAACATATGGATTCTTAGGGACGACTTTTTGCCTGATCGGTCGCTTGGCGCCGTGGTAATTTGCACCGCCCTAGTCCTAGGCCAATACCGCTCGCGGCCAAGAACATTGACCAAGACGGCGACAGATCACGTCTGACCTTAAGCAACGGAACGCTGTCTAAATCCAGTCAAGACGAGGAGCTGACCGTAACTTCTGCCAAACCTAACTTCACATCATTAGCAGGTCTCGATAATAGGCCTGCAATCCCATTCGTAATGGGCTTTGCTACCGGTACAGCGTTCCTAACTGTCCTTGCTGGTGTCTCAACTGTCATTGTAGGCCTCTGGATCTTGAGACAACATCGCAACGGACTCGATGTGCCATCAGAGAGCCCCATTGTGACTCAGCTGGTCCTCAATTATCTTCCAATCCTATTCGCGACATTGCTTGAACCATTTTGGATTCTGCTCAAGAAGAAGATATGCCTGTTTAAACCATTTGAGACACTGCTGGGTGGTGAAGCAAAAGCTGCGCAAGCAATGGATTTCAGATATACGTCATTACCTCAAAATGATCATATAGCAAGCTCTGAAAGCCCGTCACGGGATTCTGCCCGCTGTTTGTGCCATAGGATTGTCAACAGATATCTTAGCGGTCGTTTTGAACGCTCCGTTGCAGCCACGACTCACGCTCATTCCGTCAAGTAGTGCTTTTCTAACGACGTCGTCACCTACAGTGAATCAAATACCTTCCGAGCTGACCAGCTCCGACCATCTCTACGTCGCTGCTGCTAACATTAACTGGGTACTTTGCAGACGTACAAGGCCATTACCCCGGGTTTTGGTCTAAATGTCGTTTGCACAAACCAGACGGTAGTGGGCTGGTGAAAGATCAAGTGCGCGATAAACCGTGATGTCAGGGTTGGAGATTTGGGTATGGTAAGTTTAAAGGTGTGGATGATGGGAAGTCGAAATTGGGGATTGAGCGGAATACCTTTTGTGGTGCCTTTGATCGAGAAAAGCGAAGTTGAGCTGCTTGATGAGTGGTTCTCACCCATTGGAAAGAATTTCACGGAGTTGTAAGAGTAGGTCGAGTGTGGTTGTAGATCTTCGATATCCTAGGGATGTCAAAATTGCGTCAGCTTGAAATCAATCGAATGTGCAGGCAGAGACTATATAGAGAAACGTAAGAGAATGAACTAGACCCGTGCATAGAGGCACGAGTTAGACACTTTGCTGGCCTAGATTCAGAAAATTCACATATGACGGTTATCAATATCGCAAAAAGTCGGCTTTGGTGCTCAAGTGAGCCTTGGAAAGCTGCTATTGATTGCTCTCAATGGCCCTTCTTCAGCGCAATTATCGCCCCTGGGCTCAAGATTTGGCTAATAACGCCCTGTCTAATCCATTGCCATGCTATTGTTAAAACTCATTGCGCTCGTAAAGCTCTTCAATATAGCGGACAGAATACGTCTTATTGATGCTCTTCGCAGAATTCGGATTTACCGAGCCACAAAACCCGCTACTTCGGTGCAGAAGTCACCACTTTCGTTGAATCTTGTCTGGGTTACCAGTCTTTGTTTTCAAGCCCAAGCCCTTCCTATTCCGAATACATTAAAGAGACATGAAAAGCCTCCAACCGGATCTATAGTGAGAAGTTCTTCAGAGCTTCAAGATCAACAACAAGATCGCCATCCTCAAGTCGTTTCTCCACTACTCCCAGTTCTTTCTGGATCAGCTTATCATTCGACGCATACGCCCCGGCTTTCATCAAAGGTGCAAGCATAGCCTGTTCCAACCCCAAACCCTTACATGCCAACACCATCCGCCAGTAGACCTTCGCTTTATCAGCTTTCGTGACAAGGTTTGGTGTTCCGTCCGCGATGACTTGCTGCACATCGGCATGTTCAATGTCTGATATCGCTCTCTCAGCCCACATGTACGCTTCTTGGTACTCTTCCAGCTTTAAGTAAGCTTGGATGATGTTCCAGCTCAATTGTGAGCCGAGCTGGTGCCGGATGAGATCACCGCGTTGGCCGTCAAATCTACCGCCAACTAAAGGGGTGATTACGAAGTAGCCATCCAGCATAATTGCGAAGCGTTTTCCGTCCACGATGAAGTGCATTGCCTCGTAAGCTTTGATATAACGCCTGATGCTGAGTCTGTATTGGCCTTCCTTAAAGGCGGCGTTCCCTTTATCTTTGAGTTTTGCAGCTGTTTCGAGATAGTCTCCAGCAGTTGGATTTGGCTTCTTCATTTCCTTCTTCACCTTTTTCTGCACGGACTCGGAGTCCAAGCCTCTCACCGCAAAAGCGCCGAGACCCTTCAAAATGGCAAACGGCATGACCAGCGCTTCTTGAAGCGCCTGCGGATTTGAAGACTCATCATCATCCGAATTGGGATCCTTGATGTGTAATGTGATATGCAACAAGCTGCTGAAGTCTCGGAATTGACAGCTTGCGTAGAAGAGTAGTTTGCACAGGGAAGGTAGGTCCTCGAGGCACGTGATGTAGTTATGGAATACGTCTTCATCGACATCGCCCCTGAAGTCCAAGACCATTTTCATATGCCAGAGTTCGCAGAAGCTCGCCTTTTCCTCCGCAATGAGTGGGAACTTGCCCTGAATAAGAACATCCTTCTTGAAACTGGTCCACGGTGTTATAATGCGAATGAATCTATTCTCATGGAAGACTTTGAGTGCCTCATTATGAATTTGTTGGTTCGTGCGCAGGATTGTAACGTGTAGGTTGTAGCTCGCAAAACCTAGCCCGAAGTGTCTTTTGGTGCGTCGAGCCAGGAGTAGGTGACGGTACACTTCGTTTCGTAACTCTGCAGGCAGGCCGAGAAAGCTCACCCTCGCGGGTTGGGGTTCTGAAGGCATTCTTCAGCTACAAAGAGCCAGATGATAGACATGTAGAGCATTCAACAGAATTTACCCCTGGGATTTCCGTAAACTTGGTCACGTGAGAAGACTACCTTAGCGCCCGCCGGCCCTTGTTGTTTTACTTGGCCAACCTGGTTTTCCTTTGTACTACGACACATGGTAAATGCAATGCGATCAGTACAAGAGGTCTATATGTGTACTATATGAAGACTTCAGACAAAACGAAGACCAGCTGTATAGCCTCAGGGATGTGATGCATGCCAAGTTTCTTACCGTCAGATCATCACCTCATCAGCACCAAACGTTCTGCACTTTTGAGTGTTGAGTGGTAATACACACGAAATTCCGTCGACTGAAGCACCGAATAGAGCTTCTTGCCCTTTCACGTACTCACCATTTAGCTGTTGTCAACAGAATCTGAGCTTTTAACATTCAAATCGCTGCTGCCCTACACACTTTCTTTGTGGTGCTCGAGCTCTGTGGTCTTTACAATTGCCACTTGTCTTGATAGCTTGCCTAGATGTCGTATATCATTACGCACTTCAGAGACTAGCTCAAGCGTTCTTTAGGTTCTGGATGAGTTTATGTGACTTGCCTGTTGTCATGCCAAGTCTGCTATTTGTCAAGAAGGTCCTGGATTGTCAAGTCAATTCAGCTTACGGTGACCTTTTAATTCAGATGTAAAACAATGTATTATCCAAAGTAGAAGTGAAGGTAGCAAGGAGATGATCGGTGGCTTAGCGCACATGATGAAAGTGAATTTCACTCAGAATACACATGGCTTGATAAGTGAGACAATCTTACCTCATCTTCAACTCCGAGTAATATCAATGCGTCACTAAGCTCTCCGCCCTCACTTCCTTACATTACTTCGTACCATAGTTAACACTCGAATCAATACTCTTTTGCCTTGGGCAAAAACTGATTAACACACTGGTGAGCCTCATAATTCAATGCAGCTCCATTATCTCATGCAAGATCACAGTCTTACGTTCCACAGATCTCTCACTATATCAAAGCTCTCTGGCGCCCAGAACCCCCATCGATCGCGACCCATTTGAACCTCAAGTTCTCGACAACCCCGAAATCTACACCCCGTCGAATCTCTTCGAGAAGCCTATCGCTCACAAGGCTCTTTTCTCTAGACAACACTCAGCGCTCAGACAATATGCATACTCTCTTGGGCTTTCCCAACGAGATTCTCCTCCACATCATCGACAATGTGGACATTGATGATATTGAATCCTTTTCCTCATGTTGCAAGTTCCTTGATATTCTCGGTGGAACCCGACGGAGACGCTGCAAACAAAAGAGAGCTCAATATTCCTCCATTGTCCTTCGAGATATGAATAGATCTAGTTGGTCTAATGAATCAAAGGGATTTATCCAATTCTGTGCTTGGGGGAATTACTTTTGGATGAGCAGAATACGCTGTATCCAAGGATCTTGTACCTTGGCGAGGTCTTGGACGACGAATTGGACGATTCGGTTGACGCTAATGAAGACGAGAAAATCCAGCTTATGATCTTTGAGGTCATCGAAGAATATGGAGACCGAATCATATCCAAGGTCCATGAATCCACGAAAGCCTATCTCTGGGGGATTCTGCTGAACCCAATAAGTGGGCAATGTCAATTTTGTCCGGAGATCAGGATACAGCCGTGGCTCTATTGATCGCCATCCTACCAAGGTCACAGACGTTGAAAGTATTGGACCCTGTTTATAATACTTGGACAACACAATTCGACCGCATTATTCAATCAACCACGGTTGCCTCCTTCACCCGTTCCACTCCATTACACAGCTTTAGTCGGCTCGCCGAGCTCAATATGCAAGGTGATGGCAATGATTCCTACCCGTCATCCGGAATATTGGCAAAGTCTATGCTCATACCATCCATGCGTCGACTTAAGGTAAGCTACATCGAAGGCCAGGACGAGCCTTGGCCTTATGAGGATGGCAGCTCAGAGGTGATCGAGATTGATCTTGACAACTGTGCAATCGACTCCAACAGTCTCTCCGCCTGCCTACGCGGTGTGAGATCCTTGCAGAGCTTCAAACTTACGTTCAATTCTTGTGTCCCTCACACCCCATCATGTTTGGAGCCCCGTGGAACCCTTGCAGCCTTGACGAAATATTGCTCGAACTCTCGTTCACCTTATTTTGAACATGGAACGGCCTGAGAAGTATGAAAACTTCGAAGATGGGGAGCCCTTTCTTGACTCTCTGCGGTCATTCGAGGTTCTGGAGACTATCCGATTGGTCTCTGCGATGTTGTTTCAGAAGGTGGAAGAGTCAAGAACGTCCATCCAGACAAGCGACCAGACAATCGAGGGGCTTACATCTGGTGCGAAAAATTCGGATAAGTGCGAGAAGTTGGCAGGGATCCAGGGGCTTGTGGAATTTTTGCCAGCCTTGGCCAAAACGTTCGGGTTGCTTGGTGGGCTGTCAACGGAGGACACTGCAGGGATGTTGGCAGATCTGGTTGAGCTTAAGGAAAAGCGTTTACCCAATCTCCGTAAGGTTTGCCTGGCGGATAAGGATCCACTGAATCAGGAAACGAAAGAAGCTTGCAAACTGGCAGGCATCAGGCTGAGTGCATGGAAGAAGGCGTAGAGCAAGTGGCACAATGCATACTCTACAAGAAAACCAGCATTATACTGACTCCAAAACTCGCTGGGTTGGGCACACGCTGAAGTCTCGGGTATTTGCGCTCGCAAGTTACTTTTTAGATACAAGAATGAAACTTCAGCCGCTTTAAGTTCGTCGTATATGAAGACCCATCTTAGGGAGATATTAGCAATATCCGCTCAAGCGGATGAAAAATTCATCTCTCAGGGGAATGCAGAGAGAATCTAGGAGGTACATCTGATATGACTAACTGCATTTAGGCTAAAGGCGATGTTTTAGCGGACTTGCTTCTGCAACGATGTCATACATCACAATATACGCTGTCTTGCCTACACTCAAATCTCATGTACACTCACGATGGCGGCCGCTACAGCAGGAAAGCGTGTTGTATTCACTGGTGGCTCTGGCAAAGCCGGCCGTCATGTCATCCCCTACCTCCAATCGCGTGGTCATTCGGTCTTGAATCTGGACCTAACGCCCCTTCCCAACTCCTCTGTATACACCCTCAAGACCGACCTGACGGATGCTGGTCAGGTGTTCAATGCCTTTACCTCACACTTCCACATAAATGACTACTCTCAGCCACGTCATTCAGACACGGTGCCAGTTGGGCCAATAGATGCGGTCATACATTTTGCGGCTTTTGCGAGGAATATGCTTGTGCCTGATAATGAATGTTTCAAAGGGAATGTGCTGAGTACATACAATGTGATCGAGGCCGCGTGTAAGCTTGGTGTGAAGAAGGTCATCGTTGCCAGTTCAGAGACGACTTACGGGGTATGCTTTACGCAAGGAGACAGTGATTACCATTCCTTCCCATTGGAAGAGGACTATGACTGCGGTGAGAGCCATTCTTGGTACTACCGAGGGGAAGCTGCTGACAGTTGGGACGTCAGATCCAATGGACACCTATGCTACGAGTAAGCTGTGCGGCGAACGCTGCGCGCGAAGCTTCGCGAGGAGATTCCCAGGGACCGATATCTACGCGTTGAGGATAGGAAATGTCATCGAACCACATGAATACGAGAGCGACTTCCAAGAGTACGTGAACAAACCAGAGACCAGGAAAAGAAATGCGTGGAGCTACATCGATGCGAGAGACTTGGGTCAAATCTGTGATCTGTGTATCAAGAAAGATGGACTGGGCTTCCAGGTGTTCAATGCTACGAATACCACATCTTCACTGAACGTCCCAACGGCCAGATATTTGAAAGAGGCATGCCCTGATACGCCCATAACGCGGGAATTGGGTGAGTTTGAAGCGCCTTTAAGCAACAGAAAAGCAAGAGAGGTGCTGGGGTTCAAAGAAGAACACCCTTGGCATAAGCATGTTAAAGTTGAATAAGACCATATGGGAGATTTTAGCTTTGAACTTGTGATGGTCAATTATCTAGTCCTCATGCAGCAGCTCTTGTTGACCCCGCAAAAGTGCATTGCTTTGAAAGAGTAGGACGGCATGGAGCAGAATTTACGCACAGAGAAAGACCTAGTGATCCATTTATTGGTACCGACGATAAAGAGGCCGGAATAATGATAATAACAAGCGGGAAATATGACCTATGCATCGATTTCTGATATGATTTCGAACTAACGGATGAATTTTACGCTCGGATGTGGTCTTTTTAGAGAAAATGCAAGAGGTAGGTACGTACAAAGTAAGGTGTGAATGCATACTGCATACGCTGACATCTATGTGTGAAATCATGAACATCTTATCAACAAGACAAGGATCCCCTTCAGTTTCCAGCTGATTAGCGTCCTTTCCGCCGCAGTCGCAGCTCCTTTATTCTTCGGTTTTCTCTGTCCTTTCTTTCAGAATGATGACAGTGCAAGCTCCCTGGGTTACCACGAAAGCCGATTTTGCCAACCTACCCGTTCCTCGATGCTGTGTCAGGACAGGATCAGAACCCGAGCCCTTTCACTTGTTCAGCTTTGATCAATTCCAGTAGGCGGCCTGTTGAATCTTTCGTGAGAGTTCCATGTCTTTGTACACGTAGGTCATAGCTTCTCTGATGAAGCTTGGTGATGTGTACCGTGCTGAGAGGGTCCATGCGATGACCTGTACCGTCAGTAACAAGAGGCGCATAATTCGACAACCGCTCAAAGTTTCGCTCCTTAATATTGCCATCTCGGAGACTCACGAATTCGTGCTGATAATGTTCTTTACCAACGAGGCCCTTCCTCTCATCTACAAAGTTTTCGAGTTAGCACAGCTCTTGCAAGACGATGGATGAGCCTTGAGACATGTCTTGAGAGTAGAGTACTCCCGATCTCGGTCTCGCAGCTCAACATATTGGTTGGGGAAATAGGACTTACGAGTATGGATAGGTACGACTGAATAATGAGATGCGTACTTGGCAACTACTATCAGGAAGTAGGGCTTCGTGATGACGTCGCAGTATGCTGACTTCGATTTATGTTCGGGTTTAGCTTTTGACTTACCTCCTTGAGAGTCTTCCTGCATTACTGGTGCATTGATAATCACTACACCAATTGGGAGTCAGCATTTCTCCTTTCAAACAGGGGATAGAGCGAACGACTCGAAAAGGAGGAAAGGATACTTACTTCCTCGTTCGAACTCATGCGGCAGCATGTAGTCCTTGCGGTCATTGAATACAACCTCCGGCCGGTTTGGATTCCACGTAGATCTTGCTTGAGACTGGGAATTCTGGTAGGGGGCTCGTGAAGAAGATGCAAAAATCTGGTTTTGTGGCTGGTTGAAAGCGCTTTTCCCTCGTGCTTTCGATATGGTGTTTTGATACGTTGAAGGTCCAATTTTGCTTGGGGCGGCACTTGGTTTGGGAGGCTTGTCCCGCCAACTGATTCCGTTCATTATGCCGGTATAAGCCGATGAGTATCCAGGTATGTGGTTGCTATCAAACGCGAGATAAGTTAATGGCTGACGAGTCCGGTAGCGGTATGGGATCTGGTGGGATGGAACTTGCAGGATGAGTAGTAAGAAAGAGGATCCTGAACGGAGAAGAAATACACCTCTAGTTCTAGATATCGGCCATAGCATTGTGGCAACGGACAATGAGGAGGCAACTCGACAATGAGCTTGGGCTTGCCTAACAAAGGGTGGCATTGTCTATTCTCGGCATAAATAAAACAAAGCCTGTACAGACCAATGGTACATACGAAATTATGTGCTATTTGTCGAAGGAATAACATTTAGAGTTCGAAGCGTGTGAAAAACGACAAAGAAAACTGCTTTACTGCGGCAGACTGCATTGAAGGGGAAATGGTTATCATTAGCAAATGAACAAGGCTCTCAAAGAAATTTTACTATTTGTAGCGTTGTCGTGAAGTATCTAACAAAGGAGAAATATGAATCCCGACAAAGATCCATCCCCAGAAGCTCATATAGTTTATTCCGACCCAAGATTCTGCTTGATTTATCAGGAAATCTTGCTCGAAATCAGGACCGATCATCTACTGCCTTCGATCAATCCAGTAACAACAGACCGAAAGAATTATGGACAGAGGCGCCGCTGAGTTCTTGAAGAGGACGATAGTCCTAATCATTAAGTCCTCGCCCCTACTCACTAGAATATTATGGCAGTCAGATGAAGAAATGCAACATGACATTGACCTCGAATGCCAATACACAACATTGCCGCCTGATGGAAATCAAGGGAGCAGCCAGTTCATGCATTCAACAACAGAGCAGCCCTTCTTGCCTACAGGCCAAGACACCCTCAAGGACTATGTTCCCTCTGATGATCCAGACTCGCACGTCGAGCCGTTAGACGAACCTACGCGGGTTATCCTGCAGCATGGGGCGGACAAGAAGCGTCTTGCCTTGCTCATTACCGAAGATTTAGTCTTTAGGACACAGAAGGTTGTCAACGAGGCAAAGAAATTACGAGCTCACGGAAAAACATGTGAGAACATCGAAAAAGATATCTTGAGCGCAGAACGCCACATCGAGGAGACCACAGCAAAAGTGGAAGCCACCACTGTAGATGACGATACCGAAGATCTCCAGAAGCAACTCGAATTTTGGAAAGACGTTCTGGAGAGTACATGTGAAAAACGGGACTATCTAGCTCGAGATCTGAATATCTTCAAAAATAATCTCGCCCACGCTAAAGAGGCCTCCCATACTTTTCTTCTCGAAATACTAGGGAATGCTGGATTGCTCGAGCTACCCGAGCCTGAACCTGAAGCCAAACCAGAGTCAGAAGTAGCTGAACAGGCTAACAACGGTGCGACTAGTCCAAAGGCTGAGAGCCTGGTCTTGGATGATGAGGAAGCACTGTTCCGCAAAGGCGTATGGAAAGAGCTGGGAGAATGTACTGAGGAACTTGAAGAAGCTGAACGCATATTCAGCAATTTAGACGCGGTGTACGAAGAAGAAGCGGAACAGTACGAGGCTGCAGTTGCGGATGGTGAATGTTCTCTGGCTCGCAGCGACTTCGATTGCATGTTCCTCGATAACAACCGAAAGGCTACGACTCGCCTGATGCGAGCTCAAAAGGCCTTTAAAGCCAAGAAAAGACAAGCTAAAGCCCTTGGCGTAGTCGGCTCTGACTGGGGCGATGATCTCGACTATGGCGAATATGAAGCACCAAGTATGACGTCGGGCGAGTGGCGGGAGTACAACGCTTCGCGTGACTGGAGCTCTATCCAGAATTGGATCGACAGTCTTGCAGAGACGGAGTACCTTGGTGCACCTGAGTCCTGTCGAGAGGACGTCGAGGTCGATGATTGGAATGCAAGGTTGGACTATATGTGGGACAGCATTAGTGCCGTTGATCGTCAAGAAGACCATCGAGATAACTTCGAGCTCTGGGACGAGATGCGACCTAGGGGCCCGGAAGATGAGGGTATGGCTGGGGGTCTGAAGGAAGCGCAAGAAGATGATGCGTCGCCGATGGAGGCGAGCTATGAGCAGGAAGAGAACCTGTGGCCAATGGAGGAATGAGATGTCTGTAGCGCTTTTTTTGCTTCAAGACTTGGGCAACAAATTATGAATTTGACGAGCCAACATCTCCAAATAATGCTTATTTTGCTGCCGCGTAGAAAAGCATTCGTAGATATGATCAAATAAAATCGCAGCCATTAAAAAATTTCATTGGAGCAACTTACCGCGTCGGAGTAATCGTGTCTCTTTGATGGTTTGTTGCTCGATAGCCAAGACGTTTGAGCTTTCATGAGTAGAAAAAGACTTGTGTCGGCAAGCATAATGAGATGTATTTAGGGTCTACTTGTGCAGGGAACGGCATGCTTGGTGGGTTGATGAGGCTGTGTTAAAACACCTTTAGAACCATGTTGAAAAGCGAAAGGTATCACGCGAGCTCACCTAGGATGACGACGATTTCTATTGCCAAAGTCTGCTCTGAGATCTACGCCAGTCATGTCTTGAATAGTCTGAACCATGAAAGCATCCAACATTCTATAGATGTTATTGAGTAACGTATTGAGCCTTTTATATGATTAGGCATGTTAAAAGAGATCATACTGAGAGAATGCTGTAGGCTATGCATATCACCATGGTCTAAGGGGCTCTAGGGCTGTTGAATCCTGAGAGTATCTTACAATAGTACAGCAGGGCTTCAAAATTGCTAAGTTCACCTTGCAATTGCGGTAGACGGCCCGACAGAGAATTGGAGTAAGTTATTACGTGTTCTCACATTTTCATTGGCACTTTTAGAAGATTCAAACGGCAAAGAACATGATATATGTTATCATCTGTGTATAAGATCTAAGAGTATCTCTAGGATGAGTGCAAATCAAAATGGTATGTATTACCATGTGTTACACCTATTCAAGCCCCCGTCTCTTTCTTGTCTCGTATAGCTATAGTTCTGGATCTCGAAATCAGCAAGCGACTATCCACGTGCGACGTACCTCCTTTACTCGCTCTGTTAACTAATTTCGTACCTCGGTTTTTGTTTTTGTGTGTTTTCATGGCTATACTCTCAGGAATCCAAATTAGCAGGCAATTTCTCACGGTCCACATACCTCGTTCCGTGCTCTCTCGTCCAGCCTTATCGACTCAAATCCCCATTCCCTTTTTGGCTGCTTCGGTAATGTAGTGAGCCAGTCGATCTGTGGAAGCTGGTAACAGACTGCCGTGCAACTCAACCTTCAGCTCGTATCTTCTCGAGATCGGATTGACGAAATGCACCACACTATCTCTCCTGAGAATGCCACCTTTACCGGTGGTAACTAGGGGCTCATAATCAGACAAGGCTTCGAAGTTGCCGCGATTACGGCCATCGTTGATGCTCACGAACTCATGCTCATAGTTCTCTTTCCCTTTCAAGCCTGTTCCGTTGTGGGAGAACACAGGCACCACCTGGTAAGTGGTCGTAAATAGACCTGTTACGATCAAGTAACGGGGTTTGCCATAGACGTGTGCGAAGGCAGACAAAGATGCGTTGATGGTTCCCACTGATTCACTTGGGTTCGAATCCTCGTGAAAGACTGGAGCGTTGATGATCATGCCTCGTTCGAATTCACCTTTTCTAAGCTGAACTGTACGCTTGTTGAACACGATTGTAGGCCTCTCGGGGTTCCACAATGAAGCTTGGGATGTGGCGTTCGGGCAGTGGCTTTTAGGTACTGCGAAGTTGTCGCATCGTTCTCGTCCCACGGGAGCAAGGGCCTGAGCTTGGAAAGCCACTGAGAGACCACTGGATTGCTGTTTTCGAGGCTTGAAGGGGTTCTCATATTGCTGGTTTGGTGCTGTATTCGCATGGCTTTGGTTCCTCTGCGGAGTAAGAAACTTCCCTTGTCGCCATGGGCCCTGATTTGGAGCATTGGTGTTGGGTATGCGGCTATTGCCATTGCCATTGCCTGGAGTCAGCACTCCTACATGACTCTGATTCTGCACATTGCCGTTGAGCGTGCGGTGTTTTCCAGAGCCCGAGATGGGTTTAGCACGGGAATCATTGTCAGTCAGAGGACCCCGACTGTTCGTGTACCAGTCGCCGAGTGCTTCCATGTTGCTAAGAGTTGTTGTTTGGTAGATGTCTGTGATCAGCTTAGAGACTGTGTGCTATGTACGTGAATAATGTGAAGGTATGAAGAGCTGAGGGTGTAGAGGAAAGATCGAAGTAAAGGTGCTGAGGAAGATTAATATCCAGACGATGATCATAGACCACGGAACAACAATGGGACGAGTCCGTTCAAAGACAGACGTGCTGTACAGCGAAAACTGCATTGTGAGTGCAATTACGAAGCCACAGAGTAACCAGACAATGCCATTATCCGTCAAAGACACTTTGATCCATTGCGAGCCCTATCGTGGTTTCTTTGTCACGCTAGCCCGACGTAGACCAAATATGAACAAAGAAAGTTCTGTTTGCTACTGCAATCTTTCGGAGTATTATTTTTCACAGCTGATTAGCGATGAAAGAAATAGCAGTGGAAGTTTATCCACACAAATTCTAGAACACATAGATTCATTGTGGTGGTCCCACAAAGAAGATATACAATGCAAACAACGGCGCCTTTCAGACGTGAATGCCTCTTATTTGGCTTGCTGGTTCCAACACTGTTCACCCTGAATACATGACAAGGACAATAATTTTGCACAGAAGCATTTCATCGTTTTTCTTATTTCAATCTTCGTCCATTAATCAACGCCAATATCGAGTCAGGTCTTCAGCATCCGCAAATATGGCTACTCGCGCTCGCAATTTTATAGAGAAGACACTCGGCATAATCTTTGGTCCCGAGCATATACTTACGAAATTACTCCGTGGTTCTGATGACTCACAGACTGACCTCGAGTCTCAGACCGCAAGTCTACATCCCCTGATCGCAACTAACGGATCATTCAATTCCTCAATACAACACATCGATGGGTCTGAAGGACCAAGCCATGCCGAGACTACGCAGTCTTCTCATCTGGAAGACCAGGAATCAAACCTGGATCCAGACCTTCCATTACCAATAGAGGGGCCAAGCCGTATCTTCGTGCATCGGAATGGTGGCCAAGACTGCCTTGGTCTCGTCGTCACGGAGGAGATGGTTGAAATCACGCAGAAGATCGCCAGCAAAGTGCAAATCCTTCGGAAGCATCAAAGCTCGTATGACGATATCGAGAAAGAGATCCAATACGCCAAAGAGCAGATTGAGAAAGCAAGAGCGGATCTAGAGCAGGCAGGCGAAGACACCGCGCAGGACCTACAGGATTTCCTTGAACTGGAAGAATGCAACATGCAAGAGGCGTATGCACGACGAAATGCGCTTGCTCGCAGGCTGGAAATCTTTAAGTCGAACCTCGATTTCGCAAGAGAGGCTTCGCATACTCTCCTAGCACAGGTCTTTGAAGAAGCAAAACTCGTCGAGCCACCCCACCTAGACGAGGAAGTTGGGCCAATGATGAACGCAACGGAACAGGACGATCACGCAATACCCGACGCTGATAGCGTTGCATCTGACCCAAAGGAGAACATCGAGCGTGCAGCTGCCCGGAACGAGCTTTTCCAGCTCATGGACGACCTTGACAAAGCCCAATATGAATTCGATGGCCACCGAGCGTACTATCACGATCAGGCAAAAGTGTACAGGGAGTGTGTTGACTGTGGCGACCTTCCAGACGACCAAAGTGACTTTGATAGAAAGTTTCTAGCCTATGGCCAGCGAATAACAAGAAATCTGATAGATGCCGATGAAGCATACAAGCAGGCCAAGTTACAGGCAGTAGTCTTGGGAGCAGTCGAGTCAGACTGGGGCGAGCCAGTCCTTGCCGGCCCCCTGGGCGAATGGGAAGCACAGAGTGCGCCTGCAAATGAGGTAATTGCGTATCAGGCTTCACGCGACTGGAGTTGGCTTTACAACTGGATGGACGGTATCACAACCCCAGACTGCGAAGCGGAAGAGGTTGAGTCGGTAGATATTGATGAGTGGAATGCGCGACCAGATGACCTATGGGAGAGCGTCAGTGTATATGACTGTGAGGAGTCTAGTCGCGAGAAGATCGATCGGTGGGAGGAAATTCGGGATCTAAGCAGATCGGAGTTTTTGTACCATGAGCTGGGAACAGCTCTGGATCAAGACCAGGATCAAGAACACGTGGAAGAGCAGGAGGAAGATATGATGCCAATGGAAGAGTGACCTTCTTGTGCACTGCGCGGTGAAAAGAATATATATAAGCAAGTCGTATAGATCATCATAAATCTAGATAAAGTATTCTATGAACTTGTAGTGGGTTCGTTTTCTGAGAATATGAAATCACTTCTTAAGTCTCTAAATAGACCAGCTAAAGCGCGATAATATAAGGATTAATTGTTAGAATTTCGAAGACTTTTATCAAATGTATATCAAATTGACCTAGTTAGGGGGATTTTCCGGGGTAACTCCGGGGAAGCTCTTTATCGTGTCTTATTTTAGCGATAGCGAGTCAACGAAGACAACGAACCCTATAGTCGCCAACTCATGGGATACAGAACGTCATCCAACCATAGTCCCGTATGAAGCCGGCTGAAGCGAAGATACGGGACATAAGACACGCAGTGATTGGAAGGTATGCACCGTGTATTCGACGTAGATGATGCAGGAGAATGAAGTCGAATTTGACAAGCCGACCGTGTGTGATGGAAATCAGATCTATGGTATAGGGCAAAGCGATCGCTGGTACCGCTCAATGGATCGAAGATTTCGGTTTACGAGGATTGCAGCCCGATATCCAGGTTTCCATTCCAATCTAGGTTCTTCACTTAGCAACGCATTCAGCCTCGCCTTATCCTGAAACACCGCGGCCCCCAACTCGTCTTCGTACAGCCATCGCCCTTTGGATACCCTCGGAGTATGGTCGTAGGTCTTCCCACTCACCAAGTTCCATGTATCCGCATTGAGCAATCGGTTGCCTTTCTTCTTAACGGCAAGAGTATATGACTGTCGAAAAGCAATCCGCCTTTCGAGCCGCAACAATGCTTCCTCTTCCGGTAGTGATTCATCTTCATCATAACATACCCAATCAGACGGAGGTCCGATGCGCCTACCCATCCTTTCAGGATCGCGGATCTCGACGCCGATGTTGTGACCCCTTGATTGAGTCATTAACGCACAGATGGGTCTGTCGCCGTCCAATTTCCAATCAAGGAAGATGGTGAGACTCGGGACGCCCGACAATGAAGAGATTGGTGTAGACGTTGACAAAGAAGACGTGACAGGAGTCTTTGGGGGTAGAGAATGATGAGGAGTAAACTTAGGAGCCATGTCGTTGAGTAAATTTACCGCAATAGGCTCAGATTGCACTTCGACGTGTGATCGCGATTCTTGTTGCGCCGGTGACCATTCCGTAAAACCGTGGTTGCGATACATGACGGTATATTTCGTGTTTGGAGAAAGACCGGAGCTGTCGAAAGGATATTTGCGCCACTTCAACTCAGGAGAGGTACTCCAGAAAAATAACTTCCCCTCTCCGGCTCCAAGGTCAGAGTCGTTTCCCCCAAGCGGGTATCCTCGTCGGCCGAACTCTGAGCGGGAAAATGTACCTTTTCGCCTGTTTCGATGTCGATTATTTCCATCCTACTCTTGGTGAAGGTCGTGGCCGAGTCGAAGATAGAGTCTGTAGTGATTACGGTGATTGCTTCTTCGTAATGATGCCGGAATTTGAGCCAGATAGTAATTCTTATTCTCCTGAGAGAAAACAGAAATGGTCTGCTAGAAGCTCCAAATCAACTCGAGGCTGTATAGTTGGCATGGTCATCAAAGATGGAAAGAGGGATGGGCGAGCGATCTCACAGCAAACAACGTTATGAATCTGTCAATAACACGGCGTAGAGTATGTTGGAAGCCACGTCAAAGAACAAGAAAATCCCGTATGACACAGGAAAGAAGGAGGACAGGATGGAGGAAGAGATGTAGGGATGCGCAGATCGTACCAATGCCAATAAGCTTATCGCAGGTATGGTCTGCGACCGAAAAGATTTCGACAATAGCTGCACGGACAACAAAGCTGCATATACAAAAGCTAATACTGGAGCGTTCCATGTCTGCCCATACGGACTGAAACGGTCACTACAGTCAGAGATCAAGTGTGATAGTCTCGACGATTTCTGCTCAGCCAAGATGAGATCATTACCGATGACATTATTGCATGAGATGACGTGAGTCGATTCATTCCAAACATTTGATCGTCCTACTGATGCACCGCTCTCCAGCCACTACGACAAGATCGGAGACGCTGCGTAAGACGCCCTTTGATTGGCATCAGACCTTTCACTGTCTGACAATAGATTATAGGCGAGGTGGGATTGCCATCGTTGATGAGGCCAGAGGCGCCTATGACTGTTTTAAGCTCAAAGACTTCGGAAAATGGGACAACGCTCAGCATTATCCTTGGCTCGCGGGGGGAGGCACTTAATCCAGGTCACCACGAGAGAGACGACCAAGCCAAACGGACTAACGCTTGTTAACAGGAAGCCTATTTTGCCAGACAAAGCAGCAAGACTTCTTCTTCAGCTCAGTCTCAACCCGCCCCGACAGGAAACCAGCCGCTTGACCGAAGTCAAGCCGGTGTGCGACCACACCGTCACCTACAGTCTCGCCGATACCCAGGCAATCCAAACCCAGCTGACGCAGGCGGGCAACGGCAACAATAACGATAATTGCTGCAATGCCATTTCTGGAGATTGCGGATTGTTGGTAAAGCCCTCTGGCGGGACCTCTGTGGAACTATGTGGTGCTACTGGCCGTGCAAAGCATTGCGCGGGTTGCGCTAATATTGGAATCGCGATGAATGCGCTGAATATCGACTGTCAGAACAATTACCTGGTCGGTGGCAGTGTGTGTATTCCGTACTCAAATGGCGTGATGTTGCAGTTGGCGGCGAATCCAAGCACCTAAGGTTGGATGGATGATTTCAGAGATAGTGTAGATACTCACTTGTTGACAATCTTTGAAGTCCTGTATTTGTTGATACCAGGTAGTGTTGTGGTGAGCGGCGCTTGGGGTAAAGAGAAAAGAGGGGTGTGTAGTACACCTATACGGCTAAAGTGTTTGAGTACTTACGAGAGTACCTGCGTACATTATTGTATTTTTAGTAGCGTCTATACGTCATTATTCGTCTCATATTGCTCACAGCATTTGAAGGGTCACACAGCTTCCCTGCAACTCTGCGAGAGTCTTTCAAAATTACTAAACGAATTGCATCGTTAAGTGACAATTCGACTTAATCGAAGTAGACTCGTGTAAGTACTTGAGTAAGATAAGGTGAAACAAAACCGGACATGAATCATAAGGAGCAAGTTGAAAGACAGGGAAAGCGGTACTGCTGCGCCATGATACCTTCAATCTTTAAGGGACAAGCCTTTTGTTTGGTGGTAGACCCTGCTGTACATACAATTTTAGCCTGCACACGACATCAAAGTATGGGCGAACCAGGTTTCATTGCAGTTATCTCAGCAGCAAGGCGTCTCAATGGACGCCTCAGATCTATAGTCCGAGGAACACCACATCAAGTCAGCATATGGACGTGTCTAGTGAACCTGCAATAACCAAGCCTTGTACTCAAAAGCCCCCAGTAACATTCCACGGATTAGTAACCTTCCTCCTCCGCGCCTTGTTGGTATATGTGTCGACTCCTTCCTGGATCCTTTCGCATCTGCTGTCCAGATCCTGTAAAGCCCACTGTCTGCGAGTGAGTAAAACCCAGATACATAGTTTTAGTGGGAAGATGAGCTTACCTCTCGCATTGACACCGTCCGGCGTCCGGAACATACTCTCCTTCTTCGCGACCTTGCCCGTCTTGGCCTTCGTTGCAAACTCCTGCCACTTGTTCTTGCCAGCTTCCAGCTCTTTATTCGCTTTCACCTTCCTTGGTACTTTCGCTGGTCTTGTTGGTCCATCGCTGACTTTACTCGGCTCCTTCTTCGCCTGTATGGCTAGCGCTGGGTCAACATTCGCCGCTGCAGAGATCACATTGGTATTCGCAGGTGAGGACGGTGCGGCCGGCATTCCTGGAGGTCCATCAGCCTTTCGCTTCTTGGAGTCGCTTGATATCGGTTTGATGTCATGTGCTGAGAGGGTCTCTGTATTTGAGTAATTTTTAAAGGTGACGATGTAGACCGGCTTGCTCGAAGAGCCAGTGATGGATGTGATTCTGGCGGGGTAGAAGGACTTGTCTCCTGACTTCCATTTCGCAAGTACAGTGTCATTTACTGAAAATGTGGTAGGTGCCTGCGGTTCATCCACTGGCTCTTGAGGTGCAGTTGGTTTGCGATAACCTGCTTGAAAGGCTGGGTGGTTTTCCTTTGACCATTTTTCTTTTACTGCTGAGGGCGATGGCTTCCTAATTGGGGCTGGTGCTGAAGCTGGCTTTAGCTCTGCGATCGCTGTTTCGGTGAGGGAAATGACTTCTTCAAGCTCCGTCTTGAGGTTTTGCAGCTCTGCATTCTCTGGGTCGGCCTGCAGGCCTGACTGGATTATATCTAACTGTATATGGCAGCACGTTAGTATGCAGTTGAAAGAGTCTGGAAGCAAGTGGACTGGCCTGCGACTTGTAGTCTGCGATCTCGCCTTCTAGCTCAGCGGTTTGATTGCTCATTCTCCCTTCCCTTTAGGATGCTGTGCCTGCAGAGCAGAATGTGGATGTGCTATACTACAGCCTCGTAGGTCGAGAATGTGCGGAAAGTAATATATGACAAGATCAATGGGATTGGTTGATTTGCGGCTTAACGCAGTAGCGCCCTACGGACCTTTCGGACCGACAAAATAGCGGAGGATCGGAGCTAGCCCCGATAAGCGATAATACAGTCTTGGCATTTTGTTGATTAGAAATTCAACCGCTTAAATTGCAGTACCGCTGACCAGTCCAGAAGCAGAATTCGGATAATACCACTAAACAAACACGTGAACTGAGCACGAACTGAGCACGAACTGAGCACGAACTGAGCACGAAATCCCGTCATCAGCGGCCATCGTGACCTACCTGCATCCCGCCCTCGACCCTTGCTTTCGTGACGCTTGTTTTATTGTTCAGCGTCATCCTCGCTGCCTGCACCTTATCACCGTTTAACAGCGGCACACCGACTATTCCAGGGAAAGGAGTTCAATTGGTCCTATCACTACGTTCAAACTAGCGGCCAGCCCGTCGTCTTCGATCGCGGCCCACCACAACTTTCTCTCTCTCTCGAAGCTATACCATCATCCTACAACCTCTGCTCCATTTCATCACATTTCTTAAACAAACTCTCAGGCTCGAGCATCCGTTTGGCAGTGTCGTCCTTGACTTCGCAATTGTCGCATCTTCTACAAGCTAAGTAACTACTCAAGGCGGGGTCGGCTGATCCGTCAGCTTGAGTTCACTCTTCCAAACAATCAGTCACCTGTCCATCAATCGTGGCCCCTATCCATCGACAGCTTCTCACCATTGGCATTGGAAACGAAGTCTTACCATGAATGGTACAGCTTTTGGACCAGATCTCTCATTGACTCCCGATCAAGAGGGGTTTCTCCGCACGGCTTTGTCCTCGAACAAGCCTAACTCCAGCAGCAGGATTCCCACGGGCCCACGCTCAAATAGCGACCCAAATTACAAGGACAATTCGGCAATGGCGAACGGTACGAACATGTACACACCTCCAATCCAGCAAGCGCCTCGCTCCGGCCAACTCAACGGCTACGATGACAGTCCTTTCTTAGACTACAACTTAGACGACGGCGACTTCGATTGGGACAATAACTCAGGCGACCAGCTCTTTGGTGATCTGCCTGGAGAAGAGTACCATGAAGAGGGCGAACATCACGATAAGAGGAAGGCCTCGAGTGAGGAAGAGGAGGGAGAGGAGGGGTCTAGCAAGAGACGGGAGGGGGTCGATAAAGGTGCAAAGAAGCCTGGGCGGAAGCCATTGACGGGCGAGCCCACTACAGTAGGTTCAGGTGGCTTACTTTTACGAGCATTTTTTAATGACACTTTGGTGATTAGAAACGCAAAGCACAGAATAGAGCTGCTCAGAGAGCCTTCCGTGAGCGCAAAGAACGTCATCTTAAGGATCTCGAAACCAAAGTCGAGGACCTCGAAAAGGCCTCCGAAACGACTAACCACGAAAATGGGAAGCTACGTGCACAAGTCGAAAAGCTCAACACGGAGTTGAAAGAGTATCGCAAAAGATTGTCGCTGAATAACACTGGCCTGAGCCACTCTCCACCGCAATCTGCCACCCAATCTCGAAGTCTTTACAATAACGGCAATGGCAACGACTTCGCCTTTGCCTTTCCCAAATTTGGCGACCTTCCCGGTTCATTCTTGAACAACGGCTCAATCGCCAAGACAACATCACCGACAAGCTTGAATCAGCGTCCAGCCTCTGCATCAAGTACCAACTTTCCTACAGCAGTGAGGAAGAGCTCATCCAGTTCGACAATCTCAAAGTCACCAACAAGCACAAACGGTGCCACTCCTTTATTTGGCAATGGCGGACCGTACAAGGCGCCTGCCAACAAATTCAACAGCAATGACTTCAGTGAGCTGAATGGGCTTTTCAGTCCATCAATACTACAAAACGCAAGTCGCAGCAACTCAGCAGACTACATATCATATCCTCGGAGCACGGTGCCTTCTGCAAACGGTGCTGCTAAGCAAGGCAGCATCAACAGCACCAATGGCCAAGCTCATATGGCAAACGGCCGTCAAGGTTCTACCATATCCGTGAATTCACCCTCATCGTCAATGTCACATGGTGCTCTCGACTCATCGTGCGGCACTACACCAGAATCTTCTGCAGACTCGCCCGACAATCGAAAGTCAAGTGAGACTACGTTGAACACGATCAAGGAAGAGACGAAACGTCAAAATGATATAGGAGGTAAGGAAGCCTTCTGCAACGAATGGGCGAAAGCCTGCGACAAAACGGCCAATCCATTCCCTCCAATATCAAAAGAGTCTAATAACGCTCTAGCTCCTTCAAATTTCGTTCACTCGCCAGCTGCCGATGTGAATGGCTTCAACTGGATGGCGCAGCAGAACGATGGACAATTCGATCCCGTACTCTTTGGGGACTACAGGGATCCGCAGGATAATGTTCTGAGCAACAATACCTTCGGAGACTTTTTCAACGATGCTTTCCCGTTGCAAGACTTTGGAAGCCCATACAACACCGGAGAGTTCACAAGCCCACAACCCAAGAGGGACCTGATGCAAGAAATCGAAGTCGTAAAGAATGGCGGACCAGAGGAAGTGGTCCCCAAAGAACAGAATAAGAAGATGATAGGTTGCGACAAGCTTTGGTTCGTACCCTCCCACTTCTAAGCCAAAGCACAACCACTAATCCCTTTTGATAGGTCTCGCATCAAAAATTTGAAGGAAGACCAGCGCGACGAGTTTGATATGGATAATTTATGCGCTGAGCTCAAAAAGAAGGCGGTGTGCTCGCAAAGCGGAGCTGTCATCGATGAAATGGAAGTGGAAAGGGTCCTTGCTCGTGCGGGCTCGAAGCCAGCAACGCAGTTGGATGACTGGCTCAAATGATTACAGGTGTGATTGAGTGATTGAGTGCGCGGATGGATCATATTGAACGTTCCACGTTACGACATGGCTGGGAATGGTACCTGGCGTCTGGCCTTGGAGGCTGCTAACGATTGGGACGGAAAAGTCGTTGGGTGGGAGACTTGCATGCGACGATAACACGCACCTCTTGGCACGAATGATTTTAGGTTGATGGTGAGATTTCATGAGAGTAATCGTAGCACCTAACTAAGCCAAGCTTGGCTTAGTTAGGTGCTACGATTAGTTGTTACGATCAGAGATTGGTACATGGGTAGGTTAAGATAGCTAGGTAGGAATGTTTGAAGTCTAGAAATCGACTTGATTATTGATGGGAGCAAGAATGGTCTATCTCTGATGCACATGCGTGTCTCATATGATTATGATCCCCTGGCCTGACTTGGGTAATTGTATCTACTTACGTCGCAGGGCAGAGGTTATACGCTCAAAACTAACATTGGTCACGTTAAAAAATCCCGTTTGCTGCTCAAGTTGACCGTACTTTACGTGTGTTGGCACTCGAGAGTCCGACTTATCTTGACGCCCAGCGTGATGGATTGTTTGGTCATATCACTAGCCCTAGATTCACTATACACTAAAGACCCGTCTCATCCAAGTACTATTCCCTTCCGTCCTGCCAGCTTGTGCAATTTACGCAACGCTGAGCCTATTTTTACGATTTCGTCAGCACACAAGTTCCAACCCTGCCCAGCGCATGGGAATCAATAGCCATACCTTCTCGCTAATCCTCTTCTTGCAGTACTTGCACTTGACCGTATTCTTGATAATGGCGTCGTTCGAAGCCCAGGTATATACATTGGCGATAATGAAGAGTGAGAGTGCAACGCCGAGGAAACTGAAGATCTTATCGAGAAAGGTCCTACGCGATGTCAAGTCAATCATCGAAGCCGCGGAGCTCTGGAACGAGAAGCGCCTACCCATAGGACATGATCACTGCACCATCCTCAAATGCCTGCTTCATGGTGTTGTAACCCGCCTTTTTGTGATAATGCGTGCCTCCCCTCAAAACAGCGAATTTCTCATCGAAGTTCTTGTCGATGAAGGGGAGGAGGGAGAGGATGGGGAGTAGGATATCGGAGACGAAAGATGTGACGACGGTGGTGAAGGCTGCTGCGAGTCTAATAGAAAATTTTAGTTCGGTTTGGCGGATATAATTGTAATGTTGGGCTTTTACAACTTACATGAGTCCAACGGCTACTTCGAGCACGTTGTCTTGAAGGGCAAACTCGGAGAATCCGCGCCAGAAGCCGCCTGCCTTTTCCTGAACCTTTTGTCCTGCGTGGAGCAGGTGCTCGCCTGTGTCATCGAGTTGAGGCATCCTTGGGTTCGGCTTGGTAGATCTACCAAAGATTTGGAAAATTTTAGTCGAGTGGAAAATTCGATTTGGGCAACATGCGAATGGTGATCCTTTGCCAAGCAGAATAGTTCTATAGATGTTGGCAGAGTTGGCAGCAGCCTAGAGTGGCACAATTACGCGCTCTGAGCGCAAAAGGATTTCGGTCACGTGATATGATATACTCTACATCATCTATTCATCTATCCTACTTTGTAAGCAGGCGTCTCCAGGCGTTTTCTTAGGAGACTCGCTATCGCTAAAATAAAATTCGATAACCTCAAAGCTGAATATCCTAAAGTCATCCTCGAAGCTCTCCCTATTTAAAGTTTAGAATTAATATTTATAGATTTCAAAAACTCTCTAGAGCTCTTTTAAAAACCTTTTCGATAATATTCTTCGAAATCCTAAAGTATACCTTAGTACTCTAAATTCGAATGAATAGAATTATTTATTAGAGTTAATTTATATTTAAATCTAAATCTATTTATTCCTCTAAACTTAACTCGAATCTTATATCTCGATTAGATCTACTATTAATACGAAATTTATTAAAATTCGAGGACGATACTATTATATCTAAAATAATTATATAATATCGTAGTATTAAATAACGTAGTATTATTTTTATATAGAGGTAGCGAATCTTCCCTTAAATAACTCTTTTTAATTAATAATAATAGAGAGAAAGATTCTATTTAGGGCGAATTTTATTCTATAATTATATATATATATATATTATTTATAAAAGAGTTTATTATTTAATAAACTAAACCGCCCCGTAAATTACTCTACTTTAATTCTATTATTATAAATTTTAATATTATAATTTCGTGAGTAGAGTTATAGAAATTATTAATTTTTATAAATTTTCTATTAAATTTTTTATTTATATTAATATAGTTCGTAAATTAAAATAATTTAACTATTTATATCTAAATAGTCTCTAGAGTTAGACTCTAGATATAATATTTAAAATATATACGAATAGGTTAAAAAGTAGTATAGAGTATTCGGGTTAATATTAAAATACCTTTATTATAATACTTAAGCTAGAATATACTATAATATTATAATTATCCCCCCCCTCTAGAGCCACGTCCCCGTAGCGAAAATAGGTAGGTAGTTATAATATTAAAAATAATTAAACTCTAAAAATACGACCTCGAGTATACGCGATTATTTTAGGAATTAAAACCCGAGTTCTAAAGCCCCCGAAGGGCGCTATCGGTATATTATAACGCGCGGTTTAGTTTTAAAGCCCCCGAAGGGTATCTCTAGAGGATATATATAAACGCGGTATTATAACTTTTAACGGGTACTATTAATAAATTTTAGAGTTAATTAAATATTTATAAAGTTTTTCTAGGACCCTCGAAGGGTATCTCTAAAAAGTATATATAAATATAGTTTAGTTCTAAGGCCCCCGAAGGGTACTACTAGAGTATATATAAATATAACTTTTCTAGGGCCTTATATAAATATTATTAATAATTTCTAAAGTTTTTAAATAGGCGTTACCGGAGCTTTAAGAAAATAACCCCGAGTATATATATATAAATATAATTTTGCGAATTTTAATTAATTTAATTATAGAGTTAATTAGATACCTCTAACCTAGAAGATTCCTCGAAATTTAATTATTCCGACGCTATAGTGTTAAGAGCCGAAAATAATTTAAATCCTTTAATATTCGAATACTCTACTTTAATATAACTAAGACCTTAAAGTAGGGTTTATATAACTCTCTCTAGTAGTTTACTTTTAGATAACTAGTTTAGAAATATAACCCGAATACTATTATAACGTTTAAAGTATATACGAATAAATTAAAAAAATAATATAGAGTATTCGGGTTAATATTAGAATACTTTTATTATAGTATTTAAACTAGAACGTACTATAGTATTATAATTTTTATTATTATATAAAATATAAAAAGAGAGATTATATTAATAATATAATTCCCGCTTAAGAATAATTATATTTAAAAATTTTTATCTTCGATAAAATAACGTTTTAAATCAACTTTACTATAGTATATTATAATATTTATAATAATAAAGTATAATTATTTATTATTAATTATATTCTAGATTTAATAAATACTCGTTTTATTTATCTAGATATTATCGACTTTTGAATTCTCGAGTAAATAAATTATAATTTAAATTATTAATATTATTAATATTTTAAATAATTAATATTAATTATAATAAAGACTCTAGCTCTAATAAATATTAATAAAAGAATTATTATTCAAAACTCTTCAATAGTCCTAGTTATAACTATAGTAATTCTCGAGTATTAATAATTACTTTAGTAGAAAATATTAAAAGAAAGTATTATACTATACTAAGACTAGCTTTATAGTAGTTATTAAATATAGTATATAAATCCTATAAAGGGAGTATATAGCGTAGTTACGTTATTTATATTATAGTATTATATTATAATTTCCGGTACTTTAGAGTTTTTTTAGAAATAAGAAATTTAGAGCCCTCGCTCTAACTCTTTAAAAATTAATTTTATTATTTTAAATATAAAGATTATTTTCCTATTAAGATTTTATATTTATTTTTATATTATTATAAATATTTTAAATATTATAATTTAATAGTTTTAATCTCTTTTAACTTTTTTAGATAGTAATTCGTTAAAAATATAAAAAACCTCTTTAGAAATAATTATCCCGAAGGCGAGATATATAAAATTAATATTCTAGATAGAAATACGGGAGATTTATTAAAGAATATTAATTTTACGATAAATTAATAATTTATAGAATTAAAACGTAAATAGAAAGCCCTCGAGAAAAAGACCTCTATTATTATTATTTAGAAAAATATCGAAAACTTATAATATATTATCGTAGGTAAAGGAGATAAAGAAATCGAAAATAATATTTAAAAATTAAATATAAAAGACGAAAATAACCCGACGATAAATCGTAGTTAAATCGGTCTTAATATAAATTAAAGTAATTTATAATTATCGAAATTATAAAATTTCTATATAAAGAATCCGTAAAATTATCGAGAATAAATTTATAATACGGAGATTATATTTCGTTTAACGCCCGTAAACTTTTAAATAAACGAAAAAAAGATTTTATATATAATTATTATAATCAAGGTTCGCTGAGAACCTTAGTAGACTTAATATACTTAGTACGCTAAGGGACTACTCACTACTCGACGTAGTATATAGACTAATAAATAGGTAAGCGCTTAACCGTTTATCTACTCGATACTAGAATAAACGAGTAAATAAATAAATAGCGTAGTTTCTTTCTTTTATATAAACTATATATTTTCTTAATAAATAGGAGCTTCGTATTTAACTTCCCTTAAAACTTTTAATTATAAATTATAAATATAAATATTTATTAAATTATTAATCTAGTTTATTAAATTTATCTAGTTTTATTTTATATTAATACGAAACCTATTATCCTTTAATCTTTAATACTCCTTTTTATAAATATTAACCTAGGTTCTATCGACGTTATATTAAGATATTAAATAGAGATTTTTAATACTTTAAATACTTTTAAGATAAATATCTTAAAATTAATAAAAACTTTAACTTTAAATACTTAAAACGGTACTAGAAGACGTAATATTATAAAAGAAAAGAACCGTATTAAAGTTACCCGCCTAAATTACTACTATAGAGAGCGCGAAAAACTTAATAACTAGTTATTATAACTCTAACTATTCTTCGTATTTAATAAAAATACAATATTAATTATTAAATAAATAATCTTTATAATAATCTATATAAAAGGTAATATATAGAAATAGATTAAATTATTCTTAAAGCGTTATATAGAAGTAGTAAATAATATTAATAACTTATTAATAAAGCTTTAAATAGAGAATTTCTCTAAATTTAAAACCGAGATTCGTTATATATTTAAACTATCTAACGAAAATAATATAATAATTCGTATTATATAGTATTTAATATAACGAAGGTCTACGTCCGATTACTCGGTATAATTTTAATATTATATAATATTTACGGACTAGGACGATACTACTTTTATAATAATATATCGACGAGGATTAAAAAATAATATAAAAGACGAATTTATATAAATA
>JAABUS010000897.1_pt1 | contig 70750 bp, 49 predicted proteins | sample 5560161 | NCBI WGS metagenome assembly JAABUS01 (sample SAMN10711885, study PRJNA513376) | rock metagenome | isolation source: Antarctica rocks | place: Antarctica: Victoria Land, Trio Nunatak nord | collected 2016-01-04
TCTTTTAATTCTTTTAATTATTATAAATAATAATTAAAGATTAATAATTAATAAAAATATATATTTAAATTTTATTATTTATTTTATTATAATTTCTTTATACTTTTATTCGTAATCTTTCGTATTTTTATAAAATAATATATTTTATTATATAATATTTATAATTTTATTACTTAAATTAAATATATAAATTATTTAATTAATATATGAAATTAATAGTTTTAAAATCTTCTATATAATATTAATTATCTAATAATTTATCCACTATTTATTTCTACTAGATATACCGAGTTTATACTTTATTTAAGCGCTATTTATATCCTTTTAATTAGACTAAACCGGTTTTACCCTTTCTAGTACCGCTATTTATACTATTTATCTATCTTTAAGTTTTTTTAGGAAATTCTAATAACTTTCCTCGTTTATAAAAGTCCTAGGATTATCTTTTCCCTATATAACCGGAAGACCTTCTAGTATTTATAAATACTCCGAAAATTTTAGATATATTAATCCTTTTAATAGTATAATCGTATCTAGAGTTTCGTTATTTTAATTTACGATAAAAGTATATTCGTATATCCCGAGCGTATATTAAATATATTCTAGGTTTAAGTTATTATCGGTAAATTTTAAAAGTAAATATTAATATACTCTAAACGCTATTAGCTTTATTAGAAAGCCGTCTACGGGTTTATACTAAAACTCTATATTAAATACTAATATAAGAATTAATAGGATTAGTAAATCGGGGGTCCGGGTACGTTACTTTCAATAAATAATATTTACTATTAATAGGTTCAGTAGGTTTAATAACTTGATAAATCGTTAATAATTTAAATATTAGACGAATAGGCTCATTATATACCCTATAGTATACGTATTTATATACGTATTTATATGCGCTATAGTATAGGTTATAGTATGGGCCATAGTATACCCTATAATATACGTAATAACGTGCGCAGTTTACGTATACTATTGAATAGTATACGAACGGTATACGTAAAGATATTTTGAATAATATACGATATACGCCCCCCGTAGTAACTTTTAAAATATTAGACGAAAGCCCCCCATAGTATACGTAATTATAGTATACGCCAAGGTATACACTATAGTATACGAAATAATATAATATTTATATATATATACTCCCCGGATATACCCGGGCGACGCCCCCGCGAGAACTTTTATTAAAACTTATTATTCCGGGCCTAGTAGGTCGCTAGCGTTAATAGTTATTACTAAGAGTCGCTATTATTAATAACGACGATTATAGAACTTTATTTATTTTAGCTCTATAATAGGGCTAGTTACTATTAATATATTAATAATATATATAAATTATTAAAGTTATTAATCCTATTAAAATTAATTTAGAGTTATTAATAGAATATTACCTAGACCCCCGATTTATTAAATTTATTAAAAGTTATTTACCCGGACTCTTAATTTATTAAATTTATTAATAGGACGCTAGTAGCCTTATCCGTAAATTAAAGTTATTAGTAGTATTTTATTAATAACTTTTTTTAGTAAAAGTTACTAGTAGGACGTTACTAACTCTATCCGCGCGGTTAATAACTAGGGTTTTAATAAGAGTTTTTGAGATTTACTAATAATCCTTGTCTACGTTATAGAATAGAGTAGAGATTATTTTCTCTTCTCTTCCCTTCCCTAGAGGAAGGGGAAGAGAAGGGAAGGGATAAATATAAAGTTATTTCTTTCTTTAATTTAAAGAAAGGAAGGGATTCTTTATTATTATTTTTCTCTCTTTTTAATAGGGCTAGCCCTATATAGTTTATATATACACGTATATATACTTTATTAATTAATATAATAATTAATATAAATAATCGATATCTTTAGGGTCGCTAATAGTATATTATTAATTATATTAATTATTATTCTTATTAATAAATTATATCTACGCGTATCTTTAGAGCTATTATAATAACAATAATATAAATAAAGTATATTAAGATTTAATAGCGCGATTAAATAGACTAACTACTATATTACCCTTAATTTAAGTAATTAATATATATTATAATATCCTAGAACGACGAATCGTAGTTATTTATATATTAATTTCTAATAGGTATCCTCTATATATAAAATTATATTAATTTTTATATTAAGCCCTCCTTTAGATTTTATCCCCTAACGAATTTTATTCTCGTTTTAATTATTAATATTTATTTACCCGCCTGATATTTTTATTAAAGTCTTTAAAAGTTTAATATTCTTCGTTTATAAAATAATACGTTTATTGTATATAGTATATAAATTAGTTACTAAATAATTTAAATTATAATTTATCGAGGGATAATATAGGAAATAAATTTACTAAAGAATATATATATTAAATAATCTTTTATAGTCTTTTATAAAGTGTTAATTATATTATTCTAAAATCGTATATTCTTAAGAAGGTCTTAGTAATAGATCTCGCGGACTAAATACGAAAAAGGTATTTTTAAAATTAATAAATCGAAAATCTTCTAATATCTTTTAATTTCCCGGAGTATTTTCGTTAATAGGGATTAGTACCTTAATTAGGATAAAAGTAGTTAATAATAATATAAAATTTACTACCCGGTTTTATACGTCGTTAAGTAGATATAAGAATTTAATTTATCTTTCCCCTTTTATTCCGCTTAACCTTAGGGATACGAGAAGCGGCTTTATATAAAAATTTACTAAATATTAATTTCGTAGTAGTTTTATTATTAAATAAAAACTAAATTAATAAAGAATTAATACTCGAGCCCTCCCCGTTATTTTATAATATTATTTAAATTAACTAGAGGCCTTTTCCTTTCCTTATTTATATATATTAATATATTACTTATATAGAATTATAAAGGGGAAAATACGTATTATTTTTAATCGTATTTATATATTTAGATTTATCTTTAAATTTACCTTTAAATTTATCTTTAAATTTATTTTTAAATTTAAATTTCTATACTTTAAAAACTTTATAAATAATTAGAGATTAATATAAAGATTATAATAAAACCGGAAGGGAAGTAATATATTTATTACTTTACGGGGTCTTTAGATTCCTTTAAGACCGGTCGCGTTTATTAATAACTATATCTAAATTTATAGATTAATATAAAGATTAGGATAAAGTTAGAATATATAATAAAATAATAAATATTCTTAACATTCTTTTCTCTTATAGGTTTTTTATTTTTTACTACTTATTAACTTTCTACCTAACGAGTAGTCGGGGTATTAAGTTCTAGTTTAATATTACTTTTAAATTATCGACGAGTATTAAGAGGTATTATATTAGTATTTAATATTATATTCGGCGGTAACGGATTTTCGTTTATATCCGAATCGATTTCCGAGTCCTAGAAAAAATATTCGAATCCTTAATTTATATAATTTCTGTATACTGCGTTAGAATATTTATAATTATATATTAAATTCCGGTTTAAATATAATATATACGACCTTAAACTTAAATTAATTTAATTATTAAAATTATTCTTATCTTTGTCTTAATTTACTTCTAGTATTATAAAACTAGTTTAATTCGATTCGTCTAGTTCTTTCCGTAGTACCGATTTTCCTTTTTTATTTAGATTCTTTAATAGTATTAATACTTTTTTACTCTTTATACGACCCTCCTTTTTATTTTTATCTTCGAGAATATAAAAGAGTTTATTCTATTTATAGTATTAATACGCGTTAATTAAATTAAAGCTACCGTATAAGTATAAATAATAAATAACCCGACGTTTATATTCTATATAAGACTAATTTAATTCTAAACCGCTATTATTATTAGGCTAGTTTTTGCGATTATACCGATTATTATCTTACGTTATTTCGTGGGATATTAATAGAGTATATAGTATAAATAGCGAATTAAGGGGTTCTCGATTTTATTAATCTCTAAAAAGTATTTAAAGACGATTTTTATAAACGAAATTAAAAATATTATATCCTATCCCTCCGACTCCTAGTAATTAAGGTACGGTTTATTATATTTTATATATTTCGTGAGTATAATTTACCTTAAGATTTATACTAATAACTTTATTTATAATTAAGAATTTATTATAAGGCCTGGTCCCGAATAAAAGACTTATAATATAAATAACTATATTTAATAAATTAAATTAATATAATTTATCTTAATCTTTATCCCGGTGATCTTATATTTATTTTAAATATATCCGATACTATAGATTTATCGCCCTAAAGAGGAGGTATTTACTATATTAAATACATATAATTAATACTATTAGTAATAATATTAAGAGTAACGACTTTACTTATTTAACTTCGAGAGGAAGTATAGGAGGTATTTTTTATTAATCGAATTAATATTATTTATCTTAATCTTTATCCTAATAATTATACTAAATAATAACTAAGTTTATAATACTATAACTCCGATAATTAGATATATTATTAAATAGTAGTAAAATTTAGTTTAAATCGAACTTACCTAAAGAGATAAATATAAGAATAATAACGACTAATTAAGTTATTAATAATTAATTATACCGATCTTTATATATATAATATATTGAATATGATTTCGAATTAAGATTAACGCTTTTCTAATACCGTAGTTAATATAGTTTAGGTGTAGGTGAAAGTAAAGTAAAAAATAATAAAAATAATCGGATTTATAACGTTAAAAGCGGGATTCTTAGTTATTATTTATTTTAATTTATTTTTCGAAGTTATATACTTTCGTTAAAGATCTTTATCTTTCTACGAGCTCTTATATTATAATATATTAATATATAAATTAATTATTCGTGCCATTATTAAACGATTAATTAGATTATTTTACGATAAAATTGTAAGTATTTATTTATTAATTAATCCTTATTAGAATCTACTATTTTAACGCTTTAAGATAATTTTTATATTAATCTCTAATAAAGATCTTATCTCCTAGCGAAACCTCTTTTTACTTTAATTATTAATATTTATTTACCCGCCTAATATTTTTATTAAAATCTTTAATTATTTAATATCCTTCGGCTAAAGAGTAATATATTTATTATATATAATATATAAATTAGCTACTAAATAAATTAGATTTTAATTTATTTAAAGATAATATAAGGAATAAATTTACTAAAGAATATATATATTAAATAATTTTTTATAGTCTTTTATAAAGCGCTAAATATATTACTCTAAAATCGTATATCCTTAAGAAAGTCTTAGTGATAGATTTCGCGGACTAGATACGAAAGAGTACTTTTAAAATTAATAAATCGAAAGTCTTTTAATATCTTTTAATTTCCCGGAGTATTTTCGCTAATAAGAATTAGTATCTTAATTAGGATAAAAGTAGTTAAAAATAATATAAAATTTATTACCGGGCTTTATACGTCGTCGGGTAGATATAAAAATTTGATTTATTCTTCCCCTCCTCCTTCTTAGGGCTTAAGCGCGGCCTTTAAATAAAGATTTAAATAAAGCTTTAACCGCCCGTATTCTTATAAAGATTTAATTAATAAATAAAGAGTCTTAAAATAAAGGCGTAGCTAGTATTAATATCTAGAAATTAATATAAAAGTTATAATATATCTAGTATAAAGAAAAAACTTATAAATTTAAATACTCTTAGCGCTTTTATATATAAGGTTCTATACTTTAGGACCTTAATAAATTATATAATATTAATATAATTATTACGATAAAGTTAAGATTAAGGTAAATTATTTATTATTTAATTTTCCTTTAATTTTTCCCGGAGGATATCCGCGTCTCGAAGGAGCCTTTATAATAACGGATTAATATAAAAATTATAATAAAGTTAGGATATATAGTAAGATAACGAACCTTTATCTTTAATTATAATTTTAGTTTTTTATATCTTACTCGCCTTTTCCTTCTTTTTTATTATTTTTTAATTTATCTTTAAATTCCTAAAGATTATTTAGCGAGTAGTATATATTTCTTTAATAATACTCTTTAAACGATCGAGAGGTATTTCGCCCGTATTAAGTCTCGGTGGATTATTTTTATTAATATAAAGGATCTACTTTAGTTATTTATTATTACGGGTTTTATCCCGATCTTTATCTTAATCGGAAGGGTTTTAAATATCCTCCTTTATTATTATATTTTCTATATCTTAGTTATTATAAGAGTGATCGAGTATAAAATAATTTAAATTATTCTAATAATAATTCTTATACCCTCGGAAGATAAAATTAATTTCTTTTAGGTAAGAATATAAGATACACTCTTTTATATAATTTATATAAAATTTAATACTATCGAATTTAGATTTATTTTAATTATTTAGGGCCGAATCGTCCTAATCTTTATCCTAATCGTTATTCTTTTAGTAGTCTTCGGGTATTACTAGTTAAATTTAAATATTATTCGAGGAATTAACTAGATAAAAATAATAAAGATATATATCCTTTATTTCATAATCCTACCTTTCGATAACGTATTCGTAACTATTATATTAGTATTTTTAGTATAACTATTAATATTTAGGATTATCCTTAATTTATTCGTATATATTATTATTATTTATATAATTTATATAACCTTCTAACCTTATTACGTTATTATTACTATCGATAGTCGCCTCGTTATCGTCGCTAGTACTATCGTTATCTTTAATCTTAACGTCTTTACTCGAGTTATATTTATTATTTTCTATTCTATTCCTAGATATAGATAGTTTATATAGTTAAATAAATATCGATTAAATTATATCCTTTAATTTAGGGTAGATAAATTAAGAGAATTAATCTAACGTATTTAATTAATTCGTATTAACGATATCGTCGAAGTCGATTTATTCTTATATAGGATCGAATAACTACGGTTTATATATTTCATTAAAATTATTTATCTTAATATTTATACCGTAAGATTTACCGGAAGGTTAGGGTTATTTTATATATTTTCTATTCTAAAACCCTAGTATTTAGGCGACTATTATAGACTTTATTAATATTATTTATTTTAATCTATATCCTAGTAATCTTACCTCTCTATATAGTAGATTAATTACTTTATAATTTAGGGGTTAAGGAGCTATTTTTTATAAATTAAATTAATATTAATTATCCTAATCTTTGTCCTAATATATTTACTTAGTATTTTAAATATTAATAATTATACAATTATAATAACTTAATATCTTATTAGTTTATAATTTATTTTTATTTAATTTTACCTTATTTATAAGGACTAAAGCACGGATAAATATAAAGAAAATTATAATTAATTAGTTTATTAGTAGCTAAATATACCGGCCTTATATATATAAATATATTATACAATATTTTAAATCAAGATAAATACTTTTTTAATAACGTAGTTAATATAGTTTCGGTATAAAGGAAAGCGAGGTTATAAATAAATAAAATAATCGAATTTATAATATTAAAAGCGGGATCCTTAACTATTATTTACTTTAATCTTATAATAAAAAGTTATATTCCTTCGGTAACGATTTTTATATTAAGATAATCTCTTATCTTATCTCGTATTAATAAACTATAGTATTAATCGTAGTAGTTATAAACGATTAATGAATTATTTTAAAATAGAATCGAAAGTCTAAAAGTTTATAATTAAGTCTAAATTTCGTAGTAAAAGTAACGGTACTAATTTAATTAATATAAAGATTAGGATAAATATAATAAAGTATCGACTTTCGGATATTAATTATAATATATTCTTACCTAATATATATAGCCTTTAATCGCCGTATAAGTTATATATCCTTTAAGGTTATAATAATTCGTTTATTATAAATTACGTAAAGATTAATTACTATAATTAAGATTAATATTATATATTTATAAAGATAATATTAAGTTATTTACTCGCGAGTTTCTTAATTAATATCGCCTCCGAGGTCTCTTATAACGCGTTTAGATTTATAGATTATACACGAAAATAGCGTTTATAAAAAGTATATATAATTTCGTATATAAGGCGCGTAAAGGGTAACTTCGGGATTAAAAAATTAATAGTTTTTTAAAAAAAATTAATTTCCCGTAAAGTAATAACTAAAGAGTTAAATTAAATAATAATTTAATTATAAAGGTCCTATTAATTACCGCTTTTTAATCTTTTATTTTATACCGCGACTTTCTTTACCCGGGGTTTCCTTATATATATATTTTATATATTAAGTACTTTCCTCGTTACCTTTAGATTCCGTCGCGGTTTTAGTAATCGAGGGCTTTAATTTACTCTCGCGTTATTATTAAGGCTATCGAGTAATTTAAAGTTAATATCGGCTATACTTTTATTAATAATTAAAGATATAATTATTAATTTAAATTAATAAAGATTTAATTAAATCTTAAAAGGAATTTCTAAAGGAGGGTGAGAATATTAATTTACTATATATTTAAAATTATTTTTTAGCGGGATACTAACCTAAAATATATAAAATAAATATAAATTTATCTCTATAATCTTCCTATCCGGTATTAGTATAATTAAATTATAACTACTGTATATAACGTACCTCTATAGATTATATAATCGTAAAAGAGTTAATAATTTCTTTTATTTTCCTACCTTCTTTACTAGTTTCTGAAATACGTATTTAGAATATCTTAAAGTAGTAGTTTCGCTATTAATAATTCTGAATTTAATAATTAATATTCTTTTACTTTTAATTTAGTTACTCGAGATACTTCTTTTATAAAGAGCTTAACGACTAAAGGTTCCGATAAATATTATTATATATATATAGTAGAAATACTTAGCTACCGTCTTTCTCGAATAATTTTATAAATAAAAGTAATATCGTACCTAAAAGATTAAATAAGAGAATTAGAAATATAAGAGTTATATATTTAATTTCTCCTAGATATCGCCTAAACCGGCTCTAGAATAAGAGTTTTTTTATAATAATACTATAATAAATATAGGGGAGCCGAGAAATATTTATAAAAAATATAACTAAATAATTACGAGGATTAATACCTAGAATAGTATAAAAACGTATCTTATATCAAATTAATATAAGAGGAAAGTTTTATATTTAGGTATAGAACCGATCTAGATTATATTATTCTTTAGAGACTAAATATATTCTAACCCGCTTAATATATAAATATAAAGATTAATATAAATATTTATAATCCTAACTATAGAGAAATAAAAGAAAGATTAATATACTATAATTTAACGACCGAGAAATAATACTTAAGGATTTTCTTAAATTATTTATATAAATAGTTATCGGGCTTAAACTCTCTTTACGATTTATTAATAATATCGATATATAACGAGTATTTAAATACGCGAATTCGTTAATTACTCTCTCTTCTATATTTATAATTAAAAATTATATTATAAAGAAGTATAACGATATTTAAAATTAACTCCTTCGGAATTTACTTAACGACGGTACGAAAGTTATTATAATACTAGATTTATAGTCTTTTAAGAACCGATAAAGTTATATAATTATAAATATATACTTTATCGATTAACGATAGTAGTACTATAAGGTACTCCTAGCTTTTAAATATATAAAGGGAAAGTATAATAATATTAACCTAACCTCGCACCTAAACACTATTATTTATCGTTATAAATTAAGAGATTAGATAATATTAATTACTATAAATAATGTTTTTAATAATAATAGTATATATTAAGCCCTCGAAACTATATTACCGGAGGAAAAAACCTAGTTTTTAACTATAAAGAAAGAACTAGAAAATAAGATCCGCGATTTCTATAATAATTAAAATACTTTTATAAATACCGGAATTTACCGCGTTTTATACTTTTTATATATTATTTAACTAGACTTAAAGGAACTTTTTAGGGTAATTAAAATCTTATTAATAAATAAAGACTTTTAGAAGAATTAGGACGATAAAATAAATAAATAAGAATTTTCTAAAATAAAGAAAAAACCTAGGATCCCGTTTATTTTAATAAAAATACTTCCGTATTTTAAATAATATATTAATTATTATACCGATATTTATTTCTTTATTAATATTAAGAGATATAAATTCGTAAAGCCTCTACCTATTTTAATAAAAACAATTAACGGCGCGAGCGCTTTTAAGATATTTAAAAGTAGTTAAATAATAGAAATATTAATTAACCGGGCCGAATTAAGTATAAGGGATATACGATAAAAAACGTCGAAATAAATTTATAATACTAAAGCTCTTTTAGGATATAGCGATTAAATAAGATTTAATTTATTATATATTAATCCGCGCCCTAAAGCTAAGGCCGGTATTAAAGGAATTTTTTCGTAAATAAGCGGAATAATTATAGTTAAATAAGAATAAATAAATTTAAATAAAATACTTTATCGAATTTTATAAACCATTCTATTAATATATATAAACGATAGGTATATTATATACGCCGATTATTTATATAACTTTTTCGGTCTATAACGCGTTATTTAATTATCTTAAGAGTAAAGAAGAAAAGTTTATAAAGAAGACTATACCTTAGAAGAGGTTTATATTAAAGAGTTTAAAAAAAACGTAGAATAAATTTAATTAATATTATTCTTAAACCTAGTTAACCTTAAGCGGGCTATATAGTATAATAACTTTTTTAAAATTAATTCGAAAGATAATTATATTTAAAGACTAGGGATAGAATAAAGAGACTAGGTAAAAATAAAAAGATTTTTATTAAAAATAATTTAAGGAGTAATTCGACCGGCGCCCGTAAATTATTTAATAAAAGAAAATCTACGCTAAAAGAGACGTCGAGGTAGATAATCTTAAATATTTAATTAAAGGTAAAAATAAAGTATTATTAAACCCGAAAAATCGGAGTAAAGAATTTCGAAAGTACCGGGAAACGAGTAAATCTTTTATTTATATTAATCTTTATATCGATAGATATACCTATTAATTATATATAGTGTTTAGTAATAACGACGGTAAATATATATTTAATAAATAGAAGGACCTCTCGCTAGTATTTAATTATTATTTTTATACGACTCGTAATATCCTAGCCGTACCTTATACGGGCGTTAAATACGAGCGAGTATTTAATATTACTACCTAATTATATATAGTTTAAAAATCTTATAGTCTCGAGATATTCTTAATTTTTATAGTCCTTAATCGCTTTTAATTTAAAAAAAACGAAATAATAATATCTTAATAAAATTTAGACTACGAAGAAATAATAATCTTTAAAGAGTACGAAGTAGAGGTATAAAGACGGGACGAGGCTACGATAAAGAGTAATAATAACTTTATAAATAATAAAGACGAAGGCGGGTATAATAATTTTATAAACGAAACTACCGTTTTAAAATTTAATAATAAGGACGAGGGAAGTAAAGAATCTCTAATTTTAATTATTAATTTAACTCGTAATTAAAGAAAAGTTAAAGAATCTAGCCCTTAGGTAAGAATTTATAAAGTAATATAAATATATATAAAAACCGTATTAATAATAAAAAAACTCGGGAAAGTAACCTAAAAGTTAAAGTTTCTAAATACTAAATAAACGGGAGTAATTCGAAATATATATATTTTATTTAAGACTCTACGTCTAGTTATTTAATAAAGAGGAAGAAATCGAATATAAAATTATTCTTTAAACCGGAGGTAATTAATAGGTTTAGAAGATTAAAGAATAAATAGAAAAATAAATAAATTTTATTAAAATTATATAAAGAACCTAGTCTTATCCTAAAATCTTTAAAGAGTTATAAAAAGACGAGTAGAGCTTCGAAGTATAAAAAGAGTTAAAGGAGATATAAAGAGTAAAGATATATAATATAAATCAAATAAAGCTAGTATAAAAATTAATATAATTACGACTAGAAGTTTTATAAACTAGTTATATTAAATACTTAGGTATATAACTAAATATACTCTTTACGTTTATATTTAGAATTTTATTCGATAATACGACTTTCTTTTAATTTAAAGGGGGCTTTAAAAATACTCTTAATTCGATAATTTATATTATCCCTTTCGAAATCTTCTCTTAATCTTTAGAACGAATAATATCCTTCGTCTTTTTTATAATTTAAATATACTCCGGCCCTAGTATTATATTAAATATTTTCCGCGTCTCTTTCGTATTTTTATTCGGTCTTTAATTATATTTTTTATATTTATAATTATCGGGGTAAAGATAATATAGTCCTAATATTATAACTCACCCGTTATTAGTTTAAATAAATACGAGACTTATATTTATTCTGCGACGCCGATTTTATTTATTAGAGTTATATTATTTATATTTTTTTAAATTCGTATTAAACTAGGCGGCTATATTCTTCTAAATAATATATTCGGTAAAAGTAAAGATATAATAAATTTATAAATCCCTCTTTAGTAAGCCTTTTCGTTTATATTAATTTATAATTAATATATAATTAAATAAAAATTAGTATAAATAATATATTTTAAAATTATATCTTTTATAATATAAAAACCCTTTATATATATATACGCGAAGACGGTATTTATCATAGTAATCGATTTTAGCGCGGAGTAATTTAAATATTATAATTTAATATTCTTTAATAATATTATAGGCCGATTAGTCCCCGGATTTTATTTATAAATTAAATAAGATTTAAATATTACGAGCCTCGGTTTACTTTTTATTTTCATTTTAAATATTATAAATTTCGTCCTAATCTAATTATTAACGTATTTTAAGAATATAATTATTAATATCTAGAGAATTATCGATATTCTCTAGTAATTATTTATCGACTTAATCTATATTCTTATTATCGTTAATTATTATTTCTTTAATTAACGAAACCCCGTTTATTTAAATAATAACTTATTTATATTTACCCGTAGTAATCCTATTATATATTAACGGTATCCGCTTTAAGTAGAATATATTAATATAAAGATTAATATAAATTTTTTATTAATCGTTTAGATTTTAACCTACTTTAATAATCTCTATTATTCTTATTCTAAAAGAATATTTTATTTTTATTAATTTTTTACTTTCTTTTAGGCTCGTTAAACTACTTTCGTATTTATAATTTTTACGCGTTTAATAGCGGCGTCTACCTTTAATAATAACGAAAGATATTTTTTTAATTTTATTATATTAGGGTTCCTAGAAAGTTATTCTTCGGCTTTTCTCTTCGGTTATAAACCTAGTATACACCCTCTCTAGCCTCTTCGTAATATAGAATTTCCGAGAGGATTTATTCTATTAACTATTAATATTAGTTATTTATATTAATTATATAAAATTAATATTTCCGACGACTTATAGTTTAATATTAAGCCGAAGTCGTATCTAGATATTAATTAGTCTCGCGTTTCTTCTTCTTTAACTATAATTTATTATTTATTTAAACTTTAGATTATTCTTCTTTATAATATATTAATCGTTATTATAAAGAGCTTTATTATAAAGAAAGGCCGTAGATACTAGTCTAATTACTTATATTAATCTTTATATTATTTAGATTAGGACGTCGATCTAAAATCTTATTTAAAAGTTATTAATAATAAGAGTTATATAATTTAATAATAAGTAAATAGGGTTTACTACCGAATTAAATATAATAGTATAAAAACCGATAATTAAATAATTAAATAATAAAGGAGTTAAATAATTTAACGAAGTTATTTATAAAATAGGTAGTTCGTTAAGTCTAGAAATAAAAGAAAAACGGAGGCGTTTTAGCGAGCCGTTATTAACACGGCGCTAGTAATAAATCTAACGGGTAATAACGTTATTAAATATAAATAACTTTAATAATTTTTATATATAAATACTACGTAGCTAGCGTATAGTAAATTCTATATTAAATTCTATAATCCACTTTAATTAAAATAGTATACTTTTATTCGAAAAATTTAATATATATTAATTAGTATTAATTAAATTTATAAATATATATCCTTTTTTATAAAGCGCTCGTTTTACTACGGTAATATTAAAATAAACCCTCTTTCTATTAATTTAAAACGTATTTTAGAGACTTAAAGTATATTAATATCTACTATTAATCGCGATATAAATAAAGATTAATATAATTAATAAGCGTATTAGGTAGATATTTAGGTTTATTTATATTATTAACTTTACCCGGGAAGGGAGGAAGGGAATAATAAATAATTTTTTTCTTTTTTTAATAATCCTTATTCCTTCCCTTCTACTCTCTTCTCTATTAGAAGGGAAGAGAGCGAGGGTTATTCCCTTCTCTTCCCTTCTTTATTTTATAGTGTATCTCTATCCCTACCCCTAGTCTTATTATAATTAATAGGCTCGTTAGGAAGGAGAGGTAGAACTATTTTAAATAATAAACTAATTTTGCGCCGTTAATATATACTAGGTATATATTATACTAGTATTAATTATAGGGTCTATATTCCAATCCTCTAAGTTTCTAAGTTATTAATTTAACTCGAATTCCTCCTTCTTTCGCTTAAGCTCTATAATCCTTCGACGTATACTCTATATATACGCCGTATATATTTAATTATTTATTTCTTGAGCCGAGGGTATATATATATATCTTTGAATTCCCCCACTTAATATAGTCCCCCGCGATAGCGATAGCGGGGGTAGTATACGTTTATATTTAATATATACTCGGTATATATACGCCCCTTTACTAGCCTATATTTAAGACTCGCGAGTCTAACTCGCGGTACGATTATTTAAACTACGGGCGGTACGATTATCTAAATTATAAAAAGCGCTATAATTAAAGTTAATATTATTACTAGAATTAAAAAGTATAGAGGAAAGAGTCCTAATAACTATAACGAGATTAATTAAACTTATACTCGGTTTATATTAAAAACGAGTATTATCCTCGGTTATAATATTCGTATTATTATAAAGGTTTCGGGGGTTTTATAGAAGTTTTAGGTTTTAAAGTCATCGGGCTATAATTTATTAATCTCTTTTATCTATAATTAGAATAAATATAGTACTACGTATATATATAATATATACCCAGTTTTAGTTATAGTTAAGATTTACTATTTTTCTTTATTACTTTAAATATATATAAGGGCTCGTTATTATTCCTCTAGTTTTAATTAACTCCTTATTACTTTATTATATCTTTCTTTATAACTATCTTTTAGGAACGAAGTTTATACCTTATAAAATTAATATATACTAAATATATACTATATATATATTTTATTTAAGGTAAATATTAAATATAGTTAACTTTCGGCCCGTAAAGATATTATTTAAAAAATAATTATTCTACTCTACTCCGGTATTCTTTCGAGTATAATCCTACTATTTAATTAATACTTTTAATATTTCGGGCGTAAATCCTACGAGAATCTAGAGCGCCTTTTTATTATTAATCTATAATTTAAATTTAAAATATATAAAGTTTATATTATATATCTTCGCTTTTAACTCCTTTATAGTTTTGGCCTCCTATATTTAATTAATTATATAAAGAGTTATATAATTAAAATACTTTTTTTAAAAATTATATTTAATATATATTTAATAGAAGACTAGTATATCGGTAAAGTAGTAAACCTATATTCTACTAAAAAAGACGGAAAAGGTATTTAAATTTATTTAGTTTATATACTAGCCCTAGAGATTAATTTAATATTTACTTTCGTTTAAAGTATCTAAATACGTATTTAGTACCTCGATTTATTTTAAATAAATTTAAATAAATAAAAATAAACTAGTCTAAGTAATACTAATAAATAATTAAATATATATAATTATAAGTGAATTATATAGTCTATAATACCGCGCTAGCTTAGGGGGTATTACGCGCGTATATAATTTTTATAAATTAACGTAGTTATAATACTTTATATAGTCTTAGCGAGCTACCCGGCGCTAGTAGAAAATTATAAATTTAAAATCTTAAATCCGAAGTTACTATTTTTTGGTTTTTTATTAAAAAAATTTTTTTTTTTTTTTTTTTTTTAAATATTGTTTTTTCGTTATTTTTCCGCCTAAAGCCGGTAAAATACGTATTTAATACCTCGACTCTTCTCGTATAGTCTCCCGCTTTACCGATATATATATTAAAGATATTTATTTTATTCCCGCTTAGGGTTAAGATTATAAAGGAAGTCCCCGAATCCTACGCCTATTAATATATACTTTATATATATATAATTTATACTAGATTTAACCTAGAGTTTACTTTATATTTATATTTATTATTATAGTATATAGACTTTAGCCCGGGGTAATATATATAAATTTAATACTCGATCGAGATACTTCCTCGAGTACTTTAAACGTTTTTATAAATATTCGATAATATATTTAATATATCTCGAGATTTATAAATATATAGTAGTAAACGTAGATCCCTAGTAACTTTTAAGTATATACGGAGTATAAGAAAAGTATATACTATATATATAATTAATATCGGAGTTCTAGTATAAAAGTAAAAAAAGATTAATCTTTCTCTTTATTATTTTAAATACTAGGTTTATTTTTATATACTAAACCTCGTAGAATACTTTAGCCTATATATATATATAGTATATAATTAAATAATATTCTTCGTCGAAATAAGTAATCGAATGGATTTATTATTTAATATTATCTTTTCGTTAATTAAAAGTAAATTCGCGTTATATATTTATCGAAATATAATTCGTATATATAGTAAATATAAAATTCGTATTTATTAAATATATACCGGTTTTATACTTTAATAACTTCTACTTTCGAATTAAAATAGAAATACGATCTTTAATATTAAAACTCTTATATATCGTTTATAGAGAGTCTTAATTATATTTTTATTTAAAACTCGTAAAAAAGGGCGATATTATAAAACGCTTTATATACTATAAACGTATATTTTTAATATTTATTCTATATATATTAAACTTACTTATAGTTAGATCTAGTAAATTATATTATTTAATAATAATAATAATATCCTCCGCGATATTCTTAGGTAACTTAATTAAATATAGTAAATAATATATATATAATCCGCGTATAACTAATATAAGGAATAAGAAATAATCTTAATTATTCGGGATATAAAGATTAAAACGTACGTTATACTTTTATAAAAGTATTATACTAGTTTTAAAATAAGTAAACCCTACTTATATTAAATATATACCGAGTATATACCGAGTATATATTAAGATTAGGGAAGATAACTTATTATATTTAAAACGACTATCTATTAAATACTTTATATAAGTATAATTCTTTTATATAGACTATACCCCGAATTTAATTAGTACCCGAAGGTAAGATAAATCTATCTATATAACTATAACGAGGAGTAATCCTACTCGGTATTACGATTTTAGATTACTATTTAATAGGTACTCTATAAAGATCGACTTTATAATATTAATATAAACTTCGTATATACGAGATATTTATTTACGTTATTACGCTCGAATACTACTAGTTATCGGTTTTTATAGTCTATTATCTCGGTTATTAAATATATATAACGTACACCCTATATACGCTACCCTTTAAGGAAAGTATTATACTAGTATTCGATTTATTCTTTAAGTCGTTAATCGACTAGTTACTCGTATATCGGGCGGTTAAAAGAGGAATTTAGTCGTAACCTATTAATATTCTAAACCCTAATTCGATTATATACTCGGTATAAAGTAAATATATCTTAATATATATATTAATAATACCTAATTTTATTATATATAAATACTCTCTTTTAGGTCGTTATTTATTAATTTTTTTTATTATTTTTAATTAAAAGCGGTACCTTAATTAGTTTTTTTAATACTTTATTAATTTATTTATATCCGAATTAAACCTTAATAATATTTTAATAAAGTTTAATTTAAATTAAATATATATTATATATACCTTAGATATATACCTCTCGAATAAATTTATAATATTATAACGATCTTCTTTATTAAATTTCGACTTAATATAAATAAAATAAAAGATTTCATCGGGATTTATATTGGGATATTCGGGTATATTAAAGTAGTCTTAAACTTCTTTAATTATTATATAATAATTAGAGTTTCTATTAACTAGAATACCCGTCGCTTAAACTATAGTCTATTTATATTTAATATATACTTAGGATATTATATTAAAGGGTTAATTAATAGGAGTAAAATTTATAGAGAGAAGATTTTTTATTAATTCTAGTTTTTTACCCCCTTCTTTTAAACCCTCTAGCTCGTTAATTTTAAAATTATTATTATTACTACTATCGTTACTACTATTATTATCTTCGAACTAAATCTATATTTAATATATATATTATATATCCTTAATACGTATTTGCCTGAAATTTATTTAATTAATATTCGATATCGTAGATAGCCGTAGTAGTATTATTTTAAATAATAAATATCTTAATAACTATAACTTATAGTAGTATATATTTAATATAAATAAAGTAGAGTATAGGTATTACGAATAAACTATAGTATATATTATATAAAATAGAGTAATTAATTAAGAGTTTTTATTTAGTATATACGAAGTATAAATTAAATAAATATAGTATTAAAAGGGATTTTATAAGTTTTAACCCCGCTCGAACCTATTAATATTAAGGCCCCCGAGCGACCCTAGAGTAAAATTTTGACCCGAGATTAGCGTCGTATATATATTAAATATATACTTTACCCTAGCTCTACCTTAATATTAATATATATATTAAAAATATATTAACCCGGCCGGAGTAATTTTAGACCCCGTCCGAGTTATAAATTTATTAATATCGAGGCTTTTAAACGACCCTAGAGTAAAATTTTAACCCGAGATTAACGTTATATATATACCGAGTATATTCCTTACCCCGTCTTAACCCTAATATTAGCGCATATACTAAGGATATACTAACCCGGCCGGAGAAACTTTAGACCCCGTCCGAGCTATAAGCCCGCTCTCGGAAGGCTGCTTCCTCGACTTCTTCGGCTTTAGGCTTTAACGGAATCCACTAGTGTGAGCTTCATATCAACCTCATCGGATCCCCTCACCTCTTAACCCTCTCTCATCAATACAGGATAACCTCACAGTCTACTTTGGATGCCCCAAGATGGCGTACAGCCTTTTAGATCTGCCCCATGAGGTGTTGCACAGCGTCCTCGTCAATACCAAACCTGATGATCTCGGACGTCTCTGTTGCTGCCGTACCCTCAATGACTTCATCAAGCATGACAGACTGCTATACAAGGAGCTGTATTTGAAGCACTTTGTAAGGTACTTGCAGTGACTCGTCTGATATTTGCTGAGTCAATTGATCCCGTAGGATGGCCTGCTGCAAGATCCCCCCAATGATGAGCTGCCCTGGGCGACTAAGTTGAAGAACATTGTCAAGGTGCAGAAGATATTGGAATGCAAGGACGCGGATGTGAAGGTAAGCGCTGCTGTTGTAGCCAATACCACTCATTGCGCTAATAACCTATCAGATTGATAATATCGAAGCCGTTGCCCGATCTGTCCAGGACCTCCTCTCGACCGCCATTGTTAGTCCACAGTCTGGCTTCAATATCCCCTTTCTTACCGCCCTACTTGGATCGCAACAAAATAGAGACGTATTTTTATGCCGCTCCTCCCTATTCACCTGGGCAAAAGAAGAAGCATGGGGCGCATTTGCTACAGGCAGGCTTCGGAGAGACATTAGATCTATGCTCACGGACTTGGAGCCTGATCGTTCCTCCGTTGAGCCAGCTGATCTGGAAGCAGCCGGATCCGCAATTGTGAGTACAAATGACATGGAGAAGACGGTAAGGCCTTTCTTATAATCTTTCTATCCTTTCTGATACGTTTGCGGAGGCTCAGGGCATGTATCTGGGTTGCGATTCTGGGTACTAACCCCCTAAACCACTTTCCGATTTCATGCTCAAGAAGTGATACTGACTCCAAAGCGTGCCAGGCACTGGCACACGTGAATATCGGTGACCTTAAGGCTTACTCGTTCAATTTACCTAGGCCCGAGGACCCTAATGATGAGGGCGTTGGCTACAGACTAAGCTTTCAACCGTCATCTGTTTCGCAGCTTAGCGCGAAGCTTCATTGTTTGTACGGCGTTTCCATTGACACTGTTCGGAAAGATTCAATGATCTCGCCTCGCTACTCCTTGCGTAGCGACACCACTAATATCCATCCTTACGCTCGCTCCCGGGTGTATGACCTGCGTCAGCACACAGAGGGCTCTTTCTGGGGACCATATCTTGACGATGGCTCCTACACCGTAGATTGGGAGAAGATGGAAGCGATCATGATAATTATGGACCACAATATGAAGCTCACTAGCAGAGACCACCACGAGTTTCAAGGCATGATCGATGTTCAAAACACGCCCTTTGCCGGCGCCGTCCCGAACAGCTTCATCTCGCCACCGTCGACAGTACCGATGCAGCCGGCTCTGCCACTCGAGGTGCAAGATCCATACGGTGTTACAGGAACCTGGACGCGTGTTATCTGCTTCCTGGACTATACCGAACTATACAATTTCAACTTTAGTGATGACGAGAGTCTGGACGATGACCAACCGCGGGGACCCATCGATACACAGGAAGCCATCAGGCTGATCGAGATGAAGATCCATGTCACCAAGGTTGAAGCTCCTGGAGAGGAGGATGGTCAGCGGCTTCCTGTTGTCCATTTCCGCGGAACGTCGTCGGCCACACGGCCGCACTGGGATCCGAATGCCAACTCAAAGATCAAAGGTTAGTGTAGCCTTCATTGCGTCAGACTTTTTGCATTAACAAGTTCCACCACTAGGCACTGTGAGATTGACGCCTCAAGGCGAGGTTTCATGGACAACATTCTCAGTATATAATGGGTAAGATATCCGCTGGCATTGGCGCGTCCCAAGTCGCTCCCTGCAGTTCCCTTGCTGATCACAATGCATTAAGCGAGGAGCGGTGGCGAAGCGAAGGTATCCAGATCGGAGGTGTTCGATCCGCTCGCGGTGTTCTGGGCTACTGGTTTGACAAGTAGGTGCTATGGCTTTTCTTCTAGTCACCACATCACTAAAGCAGCTTCTAGAGATCATGACATCCACGGCCCTGCTGGCCCGTCCACTTTCTGGAAATGCCATGACGGCATTGAGGAAAAGAAGCTAATGCCGACGACGGGACATGGTGTTCAACTATTTACTGTACCCCTTTACTGACCGCGATATTGTTGTACATCCATCCTAGATTGGGTTCGATTTGGTACATGTATGTGAAGTAGGATAGCATTTGTCGGCGTAATCTTGACATAGACACAGAGCTCGCTCAACCGCGTTCAGGATTAGGTCCCTCATACAATTCCCGAAGTCCTGCTGGTGTGTTAGTAGGGAGAATCTCCGAGATTGAATTCCCTTGGACTATTCCAGCATTCCTTGCGACTGCTCTTGCAAAATTGCGTCGGAAGGACACCACCCAAATCAACATGGTGTTCCGGTTTTACTCGTCGACTTCGTCAAGTCATGAATCGTCTCCACACCCACTATCGGAAGCTCCAGCCAGAGCTGATGATGCTGCGACTCATCACTCTCCAACCTTCAATCTCTCAATCTCACTCAACGCGTCCCTCTCCTCCTCATCCCCATCCTCCTCCACCTTTCCAGCCAAGCCCTTCTCCCACAGCTCTCTCCCCGTCATCTTAAACTCTTTTGACCTAGCCAACTCCCTCTTCCCCATCCCCTCTTCCCCAGCCCTTTTAGAATTCTCCTCCCTCTCCCTCATTTCATTTTGGAACCTATTTCTCCATGCCAAAAACCTCTCCCTCGTAACCGCCTCCCCATGAAACTTGGCATTCTCCGCCTCCTCAGCCTTCGCCCGCTCCCTATCCTCTTCAACGTGTCGGTCATCCAGTCTCGTGGTAATGAGTGCTTCGGCGGCGTCTTTGAGCGCAGAGATGAGGGTGAAGATCATTGCGACGCCGAGTGACTCGGAGATGGTTTCGGAGAGGGTGGAAAGGAGGTAGGCAGCGTCGTCTGGGAGGGCGAGGTGTGGGTGTTTCGAGGCATCTTTGGGGGAGGTTAGGTCGAGGTTTGGTGGGACGTCTGGGTAGTCTGGTGGGTAGGTGACGGTGAGGATGATTGTAGCTGTAGTAGAGAATTAGTCACTGCCGTTTTCGTATCAGACATGATACTCACGAGCCTCATCTTCCTCGGCCTGGCCAGGTACATCTAATGCTATCGATACCCTGTAGGACGTTTCCGAGACATCTGGTGCAAGGGCAGGTCAGCGTTATTTAGCTCAGCATCGGGCTCCCGGCAGGGCTTACCGGTAATCTCAACGGGAAATATAGAGTCGAGGACCTCTCGCTCCTCAATCTGCTCCTCACGGCCCATCTTTCCATTTCGTGGTCACCAAAGAATTCGCTAAGTAATATAAGTCCGTAAAATCTGCGATTCAACATACGCTAGCGCTTAGCTCGCTAAACGATTCTCTCCATCAACTTTTACCACACTCGACTCGCCTGCCATGTCCCTACAACGCCTACTGAAACCTGTCTTTTGGGTCTTACAAAGACCTTTGGCAAGCTACGCACTCTTATTTCTTGGGAGTGCTTACCTCGTGCTTGGGCCGCTAGGCGATCCCCCCGCGGTGAAAGAAGCACGACTACGAAAACGTTACAAGCAACGAAGGGAATTTGAAGCGTGGGAGCAAGCGGCAGAGAAGAGAGACACATACACTACGCAAAACGAAGACTCCCGGAACCAAAAATGAAAGGCTCGGCGCTTCTGGCAGAGGCAGAGGAGCTCCTCCGAATAGGCCGCGCAGACGAAGCCCTCCTGATCGGGGTCAAAGCTCTGAAGGCGCTACAATCAGACAGCACTACTACTAAAACACGCCCTCTCCCGGCCCTCAATCTCATCGCCGAAATACACCTCGAGCTCGGCGACGGCGACTCAGCGCGCAAGTATTTTCAATCAGCCATAAATCTCGACCCCGAAGGCACTGTCGGCGGCGCGGAGCCTTTCCTATGGCTAGCACAACTGAGTGAAGAGGGTGGACAGGACAGCGTCACTTGGTTTGAACGGGGTGCTACGGTATTGAGGAATGAGATTGCGAGGATGGGAGACGGAGACGAGGGGGAGGGGATGGAGAAGAGGAAGAAGTTGGCTAGTGCGTTATGTGGGATCATTGAGGTCTACATGACGGATCTATCGTGGGAGGAATATGCGGAGGAGAAGTGTGAATCGTTGATCGCGGAATCACTACTCGTGGCGCCGCATTCGCCTGAGCCGTTGCAGACCCTAGCTTCGATACGGATATCGCAGGCCAGAGTAGAGGAGGCGAAGAGAGCCCTGAGTGATAGTATGGAGTTATGGGGAGATTTAGAGCCCGAAGATGTAGCTGTGCCGGATTTCCCTACGCGAATTAGTCTCGCCAGATTACTGATGGAGGTGGAGATGGAGGAGGAGGCGTTAGAGGTGGTAGAGAGGCTGGTCGGAGAGGATGATCAGAGTGTAGAGGCTTGGTATCTGGGTGGATGGTGCCTGAATCTTTTGGGTGAGAAGAGGAGAAAGAATGATGCGAGGATGGATCGCGGAGCAGAAAACGGAGATGATGAGGAAGATCTATACACAACCTCTATGGTATCGAGTCGGGAATGGCTACGGCAGAGTCTGAAGCTCTACGAACTACTAGAGTATGCAGATGAAAGACTACGGGACCATGCTATGGAACTGGTCGAAGTGCTCGACCGGGAACTTGAAGAGCATGATGCCAACGACGGAGTGGATCGAGATGGTGCTGAGGAAGAGTGGAATGGTATAGCTGAAGAAGAGGACGATGATGAGGACGAAAACGAAGATCATGATATGGACGGTACATGATGACGATATACCCAGTAATATGGACCAGAGACATGGAAATAGCATACGGAGAAGTCCTGATGCAACTACCATTCCATAATTGAACCGCAGCTGCTCCAATTTCAAGGCCTTGGAAAATTTCCCGCAATAAGCTACGCAGATCACGGGAGCCAGCGGAGTTGCATAAATATCACAAGCAACATGACCAGCCACTGAGTGCTAAAGGCCTGCCATCCCGCCCATGCATGACGTTTGGTGGCATTTCTGTATCGTTGATGAATAGCAAATGGTAGCCTTGTGGGCGAAAACTCGATTAACAAGCCGAGGAAACCGAAACCCGCAATTATTTTCGTGCCAGTGCTTATCGGCTTGAAGATCGTTTTACAAGAGAGCGCCCAACTTGCAGATGACCACTCGAAGAGACGTGCAACTAACCAGGCGCCCAAGTATAAATTGCTGTCCTCGAACACTCAGAAAATCCTCATTGTTATTCCCACGAACATCAGTCTAACCAGAAAGCACCATTTCTCAAACAGCAATCGACAGTGCGAACATCGCTACCCATATCAACCTCACAACGAAAACCCTCGCGGGGCCTTGAACTTTCGATTTCGAGTAGTTGTATCTATGTTATTCCTGATGAAGCTCACCTCCTAGGCTCAAAAATTCTCCAGTAACTTTTGATACCAGTCTTCTTCACTAGGAGAAGAGGTCGTCGGATCCTCAACCGCACTCCCCTCGCACCACATAAGTAATCGTGACAACAGGCGACTTCCTCACGGTTCAGAGGATCGCGTCAACATCTATTTCCTCACTACAACCCCAAGTCAACTACCCTAGGAGAGCTGGAATCTTGCCATCATATGACCGTCATGACTCGGTAGCCGAAGTGTTCGCTTTCCTTTCTAGACATCAAGATCTGAACATGGTATATTCTTGCTGTCAAATGAGCACAATGCGATTCCTCTCCTCATTGCCCTCCATCCCAGCCCGTCTCCCCACACACCTCCTTAGTATACTTTTGCAACTCCTGCAGCTGTTCCACAATCTCCGTCAACGCCCCATTAAAAGCATACTGGTACACATCAGCCCACCGCCTCCCTTGCCTCTCTCCATGCCCCATCTCCACTCCATCAGCCTCCCTCTTCGCCGCCTGCTCGGCCTCAACAGCCTCCATGCGATCTAATAACTTCCGTCTCGCACCCGCAGCGCTCGGGAGGTACGTAGGCACCGGTTGGTCTGCGCGAAGAGCACAGGCGAGGACGTACAGGTTCATCAGGATGACTGCGACCGCGTCGCGGCGTGGTGCTGTGAGGGCGGCGGCTGTTGCAAGATTGGTCCGGAGCATAGACGGCTGGAAATATAGTGCAGATTGGCGGACCTGAACAATGTTCTCGAAGAACGATTCGCATGCCGTGATGAGGGCGCTGTAGGGTAGTGGGTCAAAGGGCGCTCGTAGACGCATTTCATGTCGTGTGAGCTCCATGAGTTGGCGCATGCGAACAAAGCCTTCTCGTAAGCGACCTTCGAGCATTTCCGATCGGGCAATATCTTCTGGGCCTGGCTCTTCGCCTTTGCTGAAATAGATATACTTGGCGATAACTCCGCGGTAAAGAATGGCAGAGTGGAGCATCATTGCTGAAAGTGACTTGCGTAGTTCATGCCGAGCGATGAACGGCCATAGGACCCAATTGACGATGAGAGCTGCACTGACTCCTACTACAAAGGCAAGGCCTCTTGTCCATGCAATTGTGACGATTGAAGGTTGCCCGCCACTCGTATGGGCGCTTAAGGAGACCACGGTAAAGCTGATGCAGCCCATGACTCCGGAACGAGGATGAGAGCTTTGTGTGAAGCGGTAAAGCATTGGCATTATGTAGATGGCAGCAAAGACAGCCATCACGTAAGGATTGCCTCCGCCTGCTGCGTAGGCAAGACCACCCCAGATTACTCCAATTGCAGCGCAGAACACCCTCACAACCAGGTCTTGAAAGGTCCCACCAACGCGGGGATGCATCATGACCCAGACAGTGACTACAGCCCACCAGCTTTCATTGTTGTTCCACCAGACTTTGGTTTGAGGTAGCCAGGCAGGGATGGAGACAAGAGTGGTGACCAGAGTCACTTTGAAAGCGAATCTTGACTCGAAGCCTTGTAAACGGTGGAGAGCTTCCCATAGCTGGTATCTGAATTTTGCTCTTCTTGAGATATTCGGCTTTTTGCCAAAGTTCATTTCTTGCTCTTGCTGGTATTCTCCAAGCACCGCTATTTGGTCTGGGTCATCCCCAGCATGCTCGTGTCTCGCTGCTGGTACGTATGCCGTACTCCGTAGGTCTGCCATGGTCCTGTCCAGCTGTCTCTGACTGCGGAAGTAGAAGCCAGCTGTCAGTCCACCACGATCGTGCCGTACTTGTGGATTAGTGCGCATACTTGCCTTTTTGAAAGGATATGATGGCGCTGTGATTCGCCACCCTTTGTCATTCTCTTGCATTTGCAAAATCTTAGCCGCAAGATCTTCGACCTTGTTGGCGGTCTGACGGACTGGATGAACGAACAGGAAAAGCTCTAATACGTCTGGACTCTTGGCGTACGTAGATGGTAGATCTGGGTGAGTGACAAGCTGCTTATCAGCTGAGTCGAATGTCTCCTTTGTAATACGCAGACGTTCCAAAGACTGGGAGAGATCGCCTTGAGTATTCTGGGAAAGCTGCCCTCCTATAGTATTGATCGCATTCTCAGCCTCCCGCATACTTTCGATCATTGCGTCAATCAATTTACGTGTCGGAGCTTGAAGGCTGCTGCAGATCAAGGGCATAATCCTTTCATCTCGACGCCTTGAGCCCTCTCCTGTACCGTCATTGTTATGCTGGGGCACCAATGCGTTGAGATCATTAAACAGAGTCGTGTTGGGTCTAATCGCTAAGATTGATCTTATGACACCTTGAATGAGGTTTCGTGAGGCGAGTATGTCTTCAGGATCGAATCGAGAGAAAGTAAACTCAATGGTAAAATCGCGCACGGCTTGGGAGACATTGACGAAATGCCATGCTAGTCTTCGCCTCAACTTAGGCGAATCCTCGCGTGGCAGAGAAAGACCATCTTGAATGATTCGTAGGGAGTCGTGCAGGGCTACCCTGTTAAGAGGTAAGACCACAGGAAACAGAAACGTAATGACAGGAGACTTGGACCTACGTGAGGCAACGCGAGCCAGCACTAGGGAAGACGAGGACCGCCACTAGGAAACAGACAACCTGACCAAGTACCCACGGAATGCCATAGTCGAACACCTTTTTCCAGCCGACACTTTGAGAAGTGTCGGCTAAACCAGTGTAGAAGATGGCAATGCCGGAAGCAAGCACAGCTTGATAGAATCGAATAAAGACACAGCGTAGCCAACCGATAATCGTAGCAAAAGTGACAAGAAACGTAGCTAGTACTCCACCGTATCCTGATTGAGCTGCAGATGTGGAAGTCGAGACATATAGGGCCAGAGAACCCCACCCAAGACCAGCTACCGCACCTAAAATGGTCAGAAAGGCTCCATCTAATTGAGAACCAACTGCTCTTCCAGGGTGATTGATGATGGCGGAGATTACCATGATGTAATTGTACTTTCCGAGCCAGTCTCTGGCAGCTGGTATCAGACATATTGTGTACGTGATGAAGACGCCAAGAAAGCTTTTCAGCAATCTGATACCCGCCCTAGACGTAGTAATTCGACGGAAAAAAGCCTTACTCTCTCGCAGTTGCTGGGGTAAGAATTTGCGAGGAGACAGTGGGTGATTAATATTGAAAGATTCGGGTAGAGTCAATGATGCTCTTTGCATTAAATATTCATGATGTCGCTGCAATGGTCGGTAGAACGACGCGTCAAAGAAGCCATCCCGTAGCTCTTCAACACCATAGGTCTCTAGATCGGCGTCCTCTGCCTGCAATAGATGTTCCAGCTGCAGGTGGCTCGTACTTGCTCGCGGTGATGGAGCAGGCGGCGTCCGAGTAGTACTAGCATCTGCAGAGCCTCGAGGAGATGAGCGAGCGTAGGAGCCCAGGTAGACATTTGGCGCAGCAGTGGATTGAGGGACCCTAGGCTCTTCTACCCGTAGGCTCCTCGAAGTTCTCTGCCTCAGAAGTGAAAAGCGTCGAGTCGGAGACTTCAGTATGTTACCATTGACAGAGTTTGACCCTTCTGCTGCTTCAACAGCATCTCCAGAGCGGAGTGTTGGTGTCTTGAAGAGGATCTTTGGACAATGTTGTTCGGCCATTTGCAGGTCACGAGGGATTACAATAGGCCCACCTCGATGGCATTGCAGTTCTCATGTTGACATAGCATAGTGCTCTCCCGTCTATAAGAACTGAGATGACAGTGCAGAATGATTCAGACATCGTAGTGACTGAGAGACCGTTGCCGCTGTGTCGATTTGTTGATTTGAGAGTCACAAGCGCTTGGCGCTGACAGGGCTGTGTAGAAGTGCAAAAAAAGTACGACGAAGAAGGACCGAACACTGGCCTTTTGTGAACGACAAAGGGGTAAGGTATGCTTGTTGTCTTTACAGTTACATGTGCTCGTTTCTTAGCGGTATCCAAAATGTCGAGAACCAGCCTCCTTGGATCAGTCCCTTCTCGCTCCCAGCGCCGAAGACCATTCACACCATTACTCCCTGCCCCCATGGCCTTAATACACTTTGTCTTTGTAGTCAATCCAATCACTATTTGTAACGACCACACTCATCCTTGACACGAATACCCCTCGCCGGCACATTCATCTCCTCCAAACTAATCTCATCCTCTCTGCCCCTCCCGCCCCTCGGCTTTCCCCCTCGGACCTCCACATCATGACCCCATAGTTTCCGGTTCTCCGTCGGAGCCTTGAGTCGCGTAAAAGGTCCCTCACGGTCATCGTCGCTCCTGCCCCTCCACGCCGTTCGTGACGAGTTGCTACTGTTGTCTTGTGCGCTCAGCTTGGTTCCGGTCCTAGTGGCGCCGAGTCCGCGAGTGGTTCCGCGTATTATCATTGAGACTAGAGGTCGAAGACTGGGGAGACAGGCGCTGGTTACGCCCATGGTTGGCTCTGCGGCTGACCCAATGGCCGAGTCCACGTAGTTCCATAGTACGTCTACTGAGGCGAGGCGAGAGACTACGATGAGTCTAACTATGCTGATGATGCAGACACTGGATTCCCAGGGCAGCAAAACTCAGGCAAGGCTTCAGATCCGAGCCTACAATCCAGCGCACACAAAGATACCAGTCAAGACACTTTTCTGCGAGGCCGTCGTGCGCAAGCGCCATAGCAATAGGATCCGCTGTCGAAATCGTCAGCACCATACGCTCATGATTGGCTCTACAGACTTACAATAATGATGATCACGAAGTCTATAATACAGTTGATCGCCCCGGGAACAATGAGGACATTGTCGCCACTCGTGCAATGGCCCCTTGAGGTGGCGTATGCCTTGTCCCAGAAGTGGTGGATCGGTGAACTTCGAATACCGATAAGCGCCATGTGTCAGGTCATAGAGGGGGAAATTCCTTACCATTGGAATATGGTCGCGAGCAGTGTGCCGACATAGTATATACCAACAACAGCAGTGCCAATGTACAGGACGAGCTTCAGCTGTTGTACGGGAAAAATGCGTCGATAGAATGCGAGACTAGAGAGTTTGTTGGTTTAGTGCTGCATTCGCCTATCACTTAGCTCTCAACGAAGGCTTACATAGCAATTTTGACAGCGCAAACAGAGGAGTAATAGCCGATTTCGTATATGTAGAGGATTCTGAGGAACTCTCTTGTATTCTCCATCGGGCTTGGGACAACGTATATATGTTTGCCGAAGCCGTTATCATGTTGCGTTAAACGTTCAATCAGCACAGCTTAGCAGTCCGGTTTTGAATAAGGTACTAACAGACTAGTACGCATATGCATTGGACGTAGGACAAGGCCTACGGATCACGTTTAGCAAGGTGCGTATAGGAGACTCCGGACAGTAGTCACTCACGCAGGCAAATAAGGCCCAGAAATCGTCCCACTGTTACACACATCAGCGACCCTGGCCTTCTATCCACGGCTGTCGTTCCTACCCAAAACCCCGCATTTGAGACTTTCTTGACACCAGGCGTGCGATTACGAACAACGTAGGTAGTATAATGAGCGTGACCATGGACCCAACAAGTCGTGTTCCCTGGTTGGCATGAATGTTAAGCCCCGGAGAAGGTGTGTTCGCCATCACGGTAGGGCGCGAGGCTTCGCGGTCGATGCTGGCAACGCTCGCGACCTTTGTCCTGTTGTCGAAAGGAACGGTATACCGCATCTTGAGATGATTTTGAGAAAAAATGATGCGTCCTGGAGAGCGAGATACCGGAGCATGTTCGCAGGAACAAGTGCCATAGTACGAGGCTGGTCGTTCCTGCTTGCCTGAAGTAGTTCGTGGTTCAAATATCGATGGCCTCTTTGATTGACAAATGAGGTCTAGGAGGTGGTGATCCCTTTGATCTCCACGTTTTGCTCATTTTAGATCAGGTAATGACGATGGGCTGGCCTGCTTTCGCTGCATTGGCTGCAACCAATGCACAAGCTTTACCAACAAAACTGCATTGATGCACAACCCCTGCAATCTAAGGACTGATGACTCCACATAAAAGGGCCTCACGCCGCGCAACTGCAACGGTCCGCACCTTCTCAAAGTCAGAACCATGAGCTTCTTTGACAGCTGATTGGTAGAAAATCAATAATTGGGAAGCTATGACCAAGGACTGGCCACATGTCGATGGCCAGTGCGCCATATGAACAGTGAACCTCATTATTCTAGATTGAGTATAATAAATGGACAAAAACCCTGGACAAGTATAGTGAACGCTCGGCTGAAAAAGACATTGGCTACAACGGCACCGATCATATCAAGGTCTTGATATACTTTATGTATTTTAATCCTCTCATAGGGCTGACCATGTCGGCAATCGCGTCTACAAATGCCAAGGCGGGCATCAAACATTTGAAGAATTTCTTTTCTTTTGATCCTCTTTGCGCAGACAAGATGGAGCAGACTAGACTTGACCGGTGGCATCCTCCACTCAAGGCTCCTGCTGTTGAGGTTATTGACCTTTTATCGGATGACGAATTGCTCGGCAATGCCTTGATGGACACTAATAAGCCGAAAGAGCGCGACGCGTCTGAAGAAGACAGCGATAGCGAAGAGAGTCAGTCGTCTTTGTGGGAGGACATACTCAATGCCGAGGATGATGATGAAGTTCTACATGGCAGTAAAGTAACCCAAGATTCCAGAATGGTTCGGAATTGCTAATAGATGTCTAGGTGACGGGGCTTGTTCGCCCGAAGAAGCTCAAGCCTTTCGCAAACGACTGAGAGTCATCGGCGAAGACAGGTTTTTTGCCGAAACTGTAGAAGCGGGGAACATTACAGCGAAGAAACTTTGCACAGCTTTTGGCATCCGATTCCCTTTCTTCCTAGAAGGACAACCAGATGAGACATACCAGTATCCGCTGCGCTTGGGCATATGTCGCGAACTTTCGAAACGCACTAAGCTACCACAACACAGCACCGTTGATGATGCTGTTGCGTTGCTAAGGAAATCGAAGAATATAATCGTCTTGACTGGGGCAGGGGTGAGTTCTTTTACGGCTTCGTGAGGTCGTAACTGACAGTCCCAGATATCTACGAGCCTAGGCATACCAGACTTTCGATCCAAGGAAACAGGCCTCTACTCTCAACTCGAACGCCTCGGATTGGCTGATCCTCAAGAGGTCTTCGATATCGGTCTGTTTCGCGAAGACCCCAGCATCTTCTACCAAGTCGCCAAAGACATCCTTCCCTCCTCCAAGAAATATTCACCAACGCACGCCTTCATACGGCTCCTACAAGACAAAGGCAAACTGCTCACCAACTTCACCCAGAACATCGACAATCTGGAGGGGCATGCAGGCATACGCCCTGACAAACTCATACAGTGTCATGGATCGTTTGCGACTGCCACTTGCATTGAGTGCAAATACAAGGTGCCATGTGAAAAGATATACTATGATCTGAAGGCAGGAAAGGTGGCGAAGTGTGATCGGTGCATTGAGAGAATCAGAAAGGTCAAGCCTGGGATGAAGCGAAAACGGAGCTCAGAGGGGTCATCAAAATCTAGAAAGAAGCGCCAAAGCTACGAGGACAGCACAGATGAAGAGGAGGACGATATCGCAGTTGCCGGTGTCATGAAGGTATACTTGTACGAAAAGCAGATGCCAAACGTCTTGCTAACTGTCAATAAAGCCAGACATCACATTCTTTGGCGAAGACCTACCTGCAACATTCCATGACCGATTGATCGACCACGACCGAGACCTTGTGGACCTCGTCCTCGTCATTGGGACATCTTTGAAGGTCGCTCCAGTCTCAGAGGTTGTTGGCGTCTTACCGCAGCATGTGCCCCAGCTATACATATCACGAGAGGTCAGTTCTTGTCTTTTTGCCATTACTGCCTGAGGCTAACATTAGCTCAGCCATGCTCTCACGTTGACTTCGACATTGACCTCCTGGGCGACTGCGACTCTGTTGTGACTCATCTCTGCCGGCGCGCTAGCTGGGACTTGCAGCATGAGATGATCGACCAGGACAGCAAGATTGATGTCAAACTCCAGGACGGATACGACTCACGATTCTCTTTCAAGGTTATCAAAGCATAAGCGTGGAGTTGCAAGCACATATTGGCGTTTGACCAAGATACCCATGGAGTGCTTTGTTCGGGAGTTGGGCATTCGACCCGTTGATTGGCGCTGCTACCTGGCTGAACGATTTACAGATTGTATTAGGAAGTTGCTTTTGCGAAAGTATCGGCGGTGTTGTACCTACTTCATACCACCTGTTGCACATATCAACAGTACAATAGACTTTGACGTTAGAAAGCACATACAATTTTGTCAAACGATCATCCCCAATTCCACACTTACCCAAGATGCCTACCCCACCAGAACCAGAGAAACCCTTCTACACCTCCCGCCTCACTCTCCCCTACTCTGCCCACTCCCACCTCAACACCCTCGACCTCCACACGCCCACCGCCGCCCCCTTCTCTCCCTCCTACCACCTCATCTACATCCATGGCGGCGCCTTCCGTGACCCCCTCGTCCTCTCCCCATCCCTCATTCCCTCCCTAGACGCGCTTTTCTCAAACCGACACATCGCAGCCATCGCATCGCTCAATTACCGCCTTTCCCCGCATCCGCACCATCGTACCGACCCATCAAATCCAGAGGACAAGAGCAGGAACGCGAAATGGCCCGAGCACATTGATGATGTGAGGGATGCAGTGGACTGGTTGCGACGCGAAGGAGGGATGGGTGGGGAGTGGATTGTAGCGGGGCACAGTGTGGGCGGGACTATGGCAATGATGCTGGGGATGGAACCCAAAAAGGGAGGCGAGGGTCTATGGGGCAAAGAAGCTCCCATGACGGGGCTACGAGGTGTGGTTAGTATAGAAGGTATATACGATTTCGTGGCGTGTAGGGATGCGCATCCGGACTTCAGGGATATGTACAATGCCTTTACTACTGGGGCTTTTGGGCTTGAAAAGGATGGGGGGTGGGAGAGGGGGGATATTTTGAGGTGTGGGAGGAGGGTTAGGGAAGGTGTAAAAACGGTCGTTGTGGCCCACTCGAGGGAAGATGAGTTGGTGGAGTGGGAGCAGGCGGAGGGGATGATGGAGGTGCTTGGGAGGAGGGAGAAGGAGAAGGCGACGCTGGTGGAGTCGAAGGGGAAGCACCAGGAGATTGTAACCAAAGGTGTGGATATTGCGAAATGTGTAGATGTTGCTATTGACGTGTTGCTGAAGGCTAAGGCTGGAAAGGGACCGTAAGGATTCAGCGTGTGGATTAATTAGACTTAAGGTCAAGATATTGACTATCAATACCCGGAGACCTTGAGCTTATGGCGCCTTTGCCAGGTTCTTAGTGACGGACTATTGACTAGATAAGTCTTGAAGAGGAGTGCTGGTCATCCTCGTTCCTGGTATTGCGTGAACTCCTTGTCGTTCCTTGGATGCTGGTATTCCTGTAGGTGTAGTCGAGCGAGGTTTGCACAGGTCTACGTCTTTGGGCAGAAAGGCATTCGAGTCCCTCGTTGTTTCTTGAATGTCTGAATCCCTGTGTAGTCAAGATATATCTGCGCAGCTTTGCGTCTTGGCGTAGCTTTCTGCCCGATAGTTCGCATCTGTCTCTTCAACTTCTTCGCCGCGGCCTTTACTAGAGCTTTCGTCTCCTTCCTCCTCACTCTTGCCGCTTGAATCTCTGTCGTCTTTTCATGTGTCTAGCTCCCACCCTTATCCTGCCAAAGCTTGCCTGGGGTTTTCACTGCCGGATGCTTGGTGTTGTCTGGCGCAGGCCTGTCCTCCACTGTACCCTGGTCTTATGATGTCTTCTGGCGCAGATGTATCCATCGCAGCGATCTGCTCTGGATCTGATAGTGACTGTCCTGTTGTTCGAATCAAGCGCCTGGCTTTTCTTGCCTTGTGCTTTTCGTCACGTATTGCCACTTTCTCTTCCTCTGCCAGCGCTCTCTCCTTTTCAACTATCTCGTGCATACGCTCAGCAATTGCCTTCCGCTTTCTGATCGCTGCATCTTGCTCCTCATGCAAGTGGTGTAGCGCTCGATTAATTTCTGAAGCCCACAACTCTTCGCCGTTGTCAGGATGCAGGCCAAACGACTGAGACAGTACGCTATCCCAGGTATCCTCATCCCGAGCAACCGGAACTTCGGCGTCTAGCTTGTTGGAGAGTAATATGCGAGCTTCGCGGGTATTAACCTGATCTCGAATGATGCGACTGAGCAATGGCGATTGCGGTTTCTTCAGTCGGAGCATGGGGACCCTGTTGGCATTGACTACTACTGGAATATGGCGGCGGCCGGAGAGGTTTAGGAACGGCCTATCAAGAATCTTGCTGGCACCGGGGTATGGCGCGACTCGTGGCCTATTAGGCCGAGTAGGTGTTCCAATAGCACTAGCTTGTCCTTGACTGGTCTTGTGTCGCTGCTTAGCGCTTCTTTGACCTCCGAGCTTGAGTACACCCATGAACATCCTCTGCCATCTTGTTTCGCTACGTAGAGCGTCAAGAGCCTGTGATCCTTAGTGAGCACGGCAGGATGTACGCAGATGATGGAGCCGTACCTCGTAACCCAGATTCAAGGCTGTAGAGACCGCATGTTGGCCCTGTAGCTCCACGTTCCTCTTGATGACTGTCTTGATCTGCTCTCTAACAGTATTCTGGTGTGACTCAGATAGGGGCAGCTGTTTGACCTGCCGAAGCAGCGCATGGGAGAGAGCAAAGCCTGTGGTATCGACATTAGGTTTACATCAGTTCGTTTCTCAACGATTATTATGCGTACATGCTGTGCGATGCACACCTGATTTACGCGGAATCAGGTGAGCGGGCATTCAATAAATTTCCATACCTAGTTGTAGAAAATGTCAAGTTTTACGCTGACGTTTATAAACGACGACATCTTATGGGAAGGACTGGTCACGTGCAAGATTCACTTATGCATTGGACCAGAAATCGTCTGATAACCATGATTGCAGAATTCTGTGTTTGGGCCGAGCTATTGATACCATGCGCTATTCCTGCGCCTGCTAATGCGATAATCTACGGGCACTGCCCATTTCTCATAACTTCGTAACCGCTGCCAGTCTTTGCATCTTCCCTTCCTCACCCTGTATGCATGCTCTTCTCCTAGAACGTGGAACCCTCCGCTGGTTGGTGAAGCTTCTTGTGCTGGGGCAATGCCATGAACCTGACGTGTTCTCATTAGAGAAGGCGATGTTGGAGGTCAATGCGAAGCAGCCATACCTCCGTAGCTCAACCAGAATTGTCTCCATAGTATTCTCACGCTTCCACTGGAAGAGGCATGGCAACCTAGCAGGGTCCACCTGTGGTCTTGTTCAGCACTGGTTCTTTCATACGACGGCTATTGCTAACACGTACCTTGCCTGTTCTCTGGTCTACACATGGAAGGTTGATTTTGGAAACGAATTGCAGGGTTGGAGGAGCATCAGGGTAATCCGGTCCGCAGTGAATGTTCAGGCTGTAGATACGGTTCTCGTGTGCGCTCTGTTATGTAGCGGGCCGTAAGCATCTGTACATAGGAAGGGTTCGGCTGAGAGGTCTGTACGTGTGGGGGCCCGAGAATTGTTCCATTCCAATTCGACATCAACAGGTCGTCTCCGTCTGACAGGCCGTAAGAGCAAGCCTCTGTCGAGAATAGTCAACGATTTACCCCGTAAATGCGGTACATTTTGGCTTGCCTGCCCCGAGCCCCTTCTCGCCTTTCTCGAGCTCCTCTAGAAGCCGGAAGTTCCTGGGCACTTTCGCCATGTTTGCTGTTTGATGAGATATTTGGGTTGTACGAGGAATTAGATAGATGAAAGGTGGTTTCAGTCCGAGAGGTAGCCCCGCTTCGTTGAGTCACACAAGCACAAGGCTATCGGAATCTCTGGTGTTGACTGATTGGTGTTTTGAGGAAGCGGTAGCCCACTTTACATTACATGAATATCTTACTAGCGGTAATTAACCTGTAGGCATCTAAAACGCTAGCACCAAAACGTGTCAACTCCTCCAAATCATATATGGCTAACATCTATAATTGTCCGAACCAAAAGGTTTCGTCATGCGATGTTTGTTGACACTTACAGTCGTGGCTAGGTAGACCATGCGTTGTGAGCATGACGGCTCAACTTCTCACGTCGGAGCTTTCGACCTTGATACAAGAGTCGAAAAGAAAGAACGCAGATCTCAGAAGTGCCACAGAAAAATCTCTGAATGATCTCAAGAATCTACCCCGAACATCCGAGGCCCAAATCGCAGCAGGTGGGCCTGCATAGACTCCTGATACACACATTAGCTGACTTTGAAAGAGATTTGAAAAGTCGACCATCTTTTGTGAAGCCATTCATTCTTGCATGTAGTACACGAAATCCCAAGTTCGCAGGCAGCGGCGTTGTTGGTCTGCAGCGCTTGGTTGTCGCTAATGCACTGGCCAAGGAGACACTGACCGAGGTTTTGGAAGCCTTTCGAGAATGTGCAACTTTAGCCCTTGATATCCAGCTCAAAGTGCTCCAGGCGCTTCCCTCTCTATTGCAGAATTATGCGAAGAGTCTGACTGGAAGACTTCTGGTAGCAGCGTTTGAGGTGTGTTTCCTGTTGTACAACAATAAGACAGCTGTTGTGTCGAACACTGCTGCAGCTGCGTTGCAACAGCTAGTGAACTCGACATTCGAGAAAGTTGCAAGTGCAGATGATGAACCATCGCAGGACGAGCCTTCCATGGAGGTGTCCTTTGGTGGTGGCGACGTCTTGATACATGGAGCCACCTTAGATGCATATCGGCTGCTGGAGGACATATGCCTTTTGACGGAGGGACAAAGGCCAATATTCCTATGTGCAGCGAGCCTAGCGCAGAACTTTGGTCTGGAACTTTTAGAGTCTATATTGGCAAATCACGCCGACACTGTCATGGCTCATCTAGAGCAAATTCACGTACTGCGCTCGCGACTGATGCCTTTGATCGTCAGAATCCTGTCTGAAAGGGCAAGCTTCTCGACTACGGTACGCACGATGAGGCTTCTACATTTGATCCTCAGCCGTCTTTTGTTTGCGCTTGCCCCTGAATGCGAGATGGCTCTTAGCCTGCTGAACCACATGCTTGATCCCGATGCTGCTGCACCTTGGAAGCGTGCCCTTTGCCTGGAGTTATTTCGAGGGATCCACTCAGAGCCTGCTCTTATCAGGAGTATCTACGCTCATTATGACGAAGCGGATGAGAAGAAAAACATTGTCCGAGACCATTTGGGTGCTCTTGTGCGTCTAGCGGCTGAGAAGCCTCATATCATAGGCCTTGGGCAGCAGTCGTCAGTCCCAATCTCTCATCAGAGCAATGACTCTGGTGAACAGGCTGCGCTTCAAGCCGGTGGCCTTGTGGGAAGTATTGGGGCTTCTGTTACCAGCAATGACATGAACCATCATGGGATAAGCGCGCAATGGAGTACTATCAGGACACCATGCATAGAGCATCTCGACAAATCCGAGCCTCCGAGCCTGCCTGCAACGTACATCTATAGTCTGGCTTTGGCTTGCATTACGAGGTTCTCCGAGGGTCTTGCTCGCTTTCTATTGCCTTTCACGGTTCCAGTCGAGAGCAAAGCGAAGAGGGGACAGTCCACTCTCAAAGAAGTCGACGGGAACGGCAGTCCCAATTCAAGCGAGAAAAGGCCCATAATAAGGCAGTCATTTGGATCCCGCAAACTACCCGTCAACCCACTGAGCCTGAAAGAGCATGTACTGTATAGCCAAATTTCGACTTCAGCACAGATGGTCGACCATTGCTGGCCTGCGTTGCTTGCAGCGTCATCTACATATCTCAACGCAACTATGGACTCGGACAATTACCACGCTCTCGTTCGCTCCTTTCAGAAGTTCACCCAAATTGCTGGGCTTCTTGATTTGGCCACCCCCAGAGATGCTTTTCTTACAACTCTTGGAAAACACGCCGTACCACCCATCAAAAGCACTGCACCCAGTCCCCAACCAAATGGCAGAGAGACTATGCTTCGCGAAGATATTGCTGACGGCGAGCGTGATTCCAATCCCGCTCCAAGCATTCGTCAACAGTCCATGGACGTGACCATGCCTACAATGAACACGCGGCATCTTCTTTGCTTACGCGCTCTACTCAATTTGGGTATTGCGCTGGGTCCAGTCCTGAAAACCTCATGGACCATAATTCTAGAGACACTCCTGCAAGCAGACCTCATTATCTCCTCTTCAGGAAAGGCAGGCCGAAAGCAGTCGAAGCGATCAGCCAGCAAGGCCGAGAGCGAGGCTGCAGCGGAAAGAGCAGATGGGGCTGAAGATCTAGGGCTCGAGGTCACCGCTGCGGAGACTGCCTCGTCAAGGCTATTTGAAAGCACAGCTGAGCTACCAAGTGAGGCATTCTTAGATTTCGTAACATGTCTCTGCTCACTACTAGACATCGAGGGCCCGCTTGTTCCCCCAGCGGATGGCTTACTCTCGCCTAGCCCTGCCACACGGAGACACCAGAAAGCACGAAGTGTATCTGGTATAGCTAGGGAGGGAGAAGTCGTGGTGCAAAGCAATGGATTCGTTATCGAAAAATTAGACGACGTAATCCAGAGCAATGTGGCACGTATGCTTCAGCCCGACACTTTAGTCACGGGTTGGAAGTTTATCCTTGAGACACTCACTTACGTTCTTGGTTCCGCAAAAGCACGATCTGATGTCCGCATTAAAGCAGCAAATACATGCAATGACTTAGTGGTTGCGGTGGCGATCTCCGAGGACCTACTGTCGCAGAAAGAACGGGATGATATCAGAGGCAGAAGCCTGTACGCTCTCCGCAACGAGATATCGACGTTGCACAAATCACAGGGCACGAAGTCTTCCCGGGACTGTGAGATTGAGATCCATCGGTTAGCTCTAGAGGCTCTGAAAGCCATCATTGACCATTGTGGAGACTCATTGGAGGTCGGGTGGGGCAGTGTCCTCGCAATCATCAACAGCATCTTTGAAAATGCCACGTCAGTAGAAAATCCCAGGAGAGATGACCTGCCGGCATCTTACTGTAGTTCACCGAATTGGAAGCTCGTCAGGTCCGCGTTCGGCTCACTGCAACTTGTTTGTTCCGACTTCCTGACCTCTGTCCCACCTACCCATCGGTTGTCGCTTTTAGATACACTCTACTACTACTGCGTCCAAGACCAAGACCTCAATATATCTCTAACGGTAAGCACTCCACTTTCAAGCGTATTTATATTGGAGTAGATACTTACGTAATCCTCCAGACCGCAACATTCTTCCGCAATGTCTCGGATTTTCTTCAACGTGAAGACGAGAGCATCAGTTTTCAATGCCTCGAGTCAGATAGCCCATCGAATGAGGATCTTGCACATTGGGCGAACAGCGAAGATCTCGAGAAATCCATACCAGCGATGTGGCTCTATCTGCTACACCGTATAACGCTCCTGTCAATGGACCATAGGCTTGAAGTCCGACACAGTAAGCAGTTGTGCCTCTCAGGTCGACTTGATGCCAACGACTGACTTCATATAGGCGCATTACATACATTATTTAGGATCTTCGAGGCGTGCAGTGACCAGCTTGCACCTCAAGCCTTGCATATTTGTTTCAAGACTATTCTGATAAAATTGCTCAACGCGAACACCATGAGATACCATGAGGCGCAAGAAGCAGCGCACGCTGAAATTCCAGGCGATGGAGCACAAGGCTGGAATGAGACCGCAATGGTGGAGATCGAAGGGATTTCGAGCCTATTCTCACAATGGACTAATACATACAAGGATGATAAAGGCCTTGCAATCATGTCCAAGGATCTGTTTGAAGTTTACGCGAAGTTTTTGCTGCGCCGCGTCTTGAGCGTCAGCCACGCCGTGTTTGCTGGCACGAACAAGATACTATCTGAAATTGAGAACAACAAGACCGTCGACAAAGCTCTACTCCAGAAGGCCTGGGAATTGTGGGACGGTGGCAACCCTGCAGACCATGCCGATGATTCAAAAGTTAAGTCGGGTAACCAAGACGCTCTTCTGGCATACTTGGAATGCCTACGACAAAGCCTTCGTCTCTCTGGTCATGAAACCCTACCGCAGCAAACGGAGTCAATTCTGAAGCAAATACGCCTCTGCGTTGTCCGCTCCAATGCCTCGGCCTACAGCACCGACGTTGATCGTATGACGCCGGTCCAGGCCATGGTTCTGGAAGGCGTCAAATCGATTCCTACAAACTCACCGCAAATGGTTGACTCCCTCGTAGGGTCTATTAATGGCTTTGTTACTCTGGCTTATGAGCAGGAGCCTGATCCTACGAGGAAAAAGCAGACCTACGTGGCGCTGTCGAAGGCCGCAATGGGACTGCTTGAGTCCTATGTGAACAGACATATCGGAATGCCGAGAGTCCACGCTAGTGGTGTTGTCACAAAATCTAGCGATGCACTAGCGGTCCCGATACAGCTCAAATACGTGTGGCAACCCGAAGGTAAGGAGCCATATCCCTGGTCCAAAGCCACAGCAACCGCTTTGACTATACTCGAAGCTTCCATGCCTGTAGTCCAACTATCTCAGGATGCCAGAGATGATAATCCTGACTTTTGGGAGACTGCTGTCAAGATTAGCGATGGTATCGTGGCGGCTGATTGTGATGCCTGTACCGATTGGACAGCAATCCCCAAAGATCAGGACTTCGACATCAACGCCTTTTCAAGAATGCGAAAGCTCATCATCCCTGCTCTTGGATCATCTGATATCCTCGATAACGTCCGACGGAAATATGCGGAGTCCATTTTCAAACATTCTCTTATCCACGAACCCCATCCAGACGATCTCGCCAGACCGGGTCAAGAACTCCTTGAGGGGCTTCGAAGTACCCACATTGGCCGCGTCAATGACCTTCAATCCTCACCTCGATCCAATATGAGCTACCTCCTCCTTGACGAGCTCTTCAGCCTCGTCGCGGTCCATGACAGCTCGCCTGAGCGCATAAGACTTGCTCAAGCAGCTGCTCCTTATCTCATACTCCGTGTAGGTCTTACATTGAAAGCATATGTGATGGATCATCCGTTACGAGGACTCATGCCGCAGCCCTGGTCACAGAAGAAGGAGATGCTCTACATCTTGCGAAAGCTGATAGAGTTGGATTCTGAGCCTAGAGCCATACCTGCAGCGCCAGGCGTCACGTCAGAGCACAAGAAACATCTGCATAGGCTTTACGGATTGGTACTGAGGGCTTTGAAGGCTGCTTGGCGGGATGAAGAAATGCAACAGGCGCTAAGAGAAGTACTTGATGCTGTGGGGGATGATTTCGGCATATGACGAATCTAGACTGTGCATTCGCGACATTTGAAGCTCAGTTTATTTTGCATTATCATAGCTTCATATCGGGATGCAAGCATACATGAGATGGGAGCAGTGGTGCCAAAGCTGAAGGGAGGATCCAGCCATAGCCTTGTGATTGCCATTCCAAAGCCCGTTACCCAGATTGAACATTGATAATAATCCCGTCTTCAGCCAGGTGAACATTCAACCTATCTCACCGTCAGCATCAGTCCCTGCAATAGCAACAACTTTTTCTTTACTATCCTGTTCACATCGTAATCGCAAGTGTATAAATTTTCGGTAGGTTCTGCTTTGCAAAGCTCTATAGCAAGGTGAAGTATGAGCATACGAGTCCGCCTCAGCTACAATCGTGAGGGATAATATCACATACCATATTACCGCTCGAACCTTCAGTGAGCTTCTTGCCCAGAAGCCTACTCATCGATTCCGTATTATTGCTCAAATCTTCGGTGATCTTCTTACCCGGAAGCTTGCTCGTCCATTCTTTCTTGTCATTAGTGGCGATGGAGTTCTTCGCAGCGAAGGCGTTCTTGCCCTCAGTCCGGGGACGGAGAGAGGCATGGTGGATGAGTATCTTTGGAGGCGTTTTACTTGGGTCGAGATTGTAACCACAAGCCCTAGTGGTGAGTGAAGCATACTTCAGAGTAAATAGATGCTGAAGTGACTAGAGCTAAGGAGGGAAGAAGAAGAGTTCTATGCGTAAGCAATTGGCCTCAAGTAGGCCTCAAAGCACGCTAGAGAATATGTTACTGTGTCACACTGGCATCGAATAGTCACGTTACTAGCAACGCATGTGATAGCATGCATAAGGTAGGTATCGGTCATGAAACAGAGGGTCCCATACAGAATATACTGAGGCGCTAGTAGGTGGGCGTGTGACCATGGGGTAAGATATATAAAGCTGAAAGGAAGATCTAATCATGTTCTCATCAAGGCCATTCAAAGCCGTCAGCCAAAGTTGACATCCCTAATAGTCCCGTCTTCAGCCAGGTGGACATTCAACCTATCTCACCATCAGCTTCAGCTTCAGCCTCTGCGATACACACATCGTTGTTCTACGAACCTATTCTGCTTAACATCCGTCGTAGCTACGGCACCAGGCTCCAGGATCCTATGCTCTTTCGGGAGATCTTGCTTTGCGAAGCTCTGGAATTAAAGCATGAGCATACGAGTCTGCCTCAGCCGCAATTGTAACGGAATCTATCACATACCATATTATCGCTCGAACCCTCGGTGATCCTCTTGCCCAGAAGCTTGCTCATCCATTCTTCTTTATCGTTAGTGGCGATGGAATTCTTGCCCATCATACCGGGTACGACGAGAGGCATGGTGGCTGAGGATCTTGCGAGGCGTTTTACTTGGGTCGACTATGTCAAGAATTGAGTATGAAGATGTATGGAGATGATGTATATAATTACAATTGGGTGGTTCGTAGAATTGGAAGCCTGGGCTAAAGCTGCTGCTAAGGCTATTTTAGCGTATGCAGAAAGCTGTGCAATCCTTGGCACTATATGTAGAAACCCAAATCTACAAACAACACTTTTGATATAATAGCCTTATATAAGTAGATAGCTTAATCTAAGGCGATTCTAACACCGTAAGAATAAACCTAACCGACTTATTAGTACGGGACTTATTAGGGGTTAAAGTTTACAGCTAAATATTAATCCCTTAGCGCTTATCCGTTTTAAAGCCCTACGTACTTTACTAAATCTACTACTAATCTTTAGAGCCTTATAATATATTATTTATCTATCTAGATAACTTATTTATTACGGCGTTGAAATTATATTTAGTAGAGCTATCTACTGATATAAAGTTAATATTTTAGAAGCTTTATTCGTGGACTTGGTCATGCGTGTAGCGCGCAAAAGAAAAAAGTGCCAAGGATTGCACAGCTTTCTGCATACGCTAACTCCCTGACAAAGCTAGACAAATTTCTTGCAACAATTGTCTTTTCAATGTGAACTTTTAGTATCATTGGCATGACAGTAGACTTCTACGTCTGCTATAGACTCAGTTAATTTTCACCAAAGACTCGCCTAGGCTGATACATTCCACGTCGAGACACCCACATCTGACTCAAGCTGCAATATGTCTTCAGGCTTCGTCTCAGGAGGAACAGTCGACAAGCCTGTAGAGCGCGACAACGAATGGCTCAAAGCACAGCAAGAGATTGAAGCCAACCGTCGCCGTAAAGAAGAAGAGTCTCAGCAGCAGGGCGGAAAGACTCTATACGAAGTGCTTCAGGGCAACAAAGGTGACTTGTTGCCTCCATGTTAGCCCACCCATTCTTTGGATCTTTGACTCACGTGTTAGTGTGCGTTTGCCCAATTTAGCTGCCAAACAAGAAGCCTTTGAAGAATCCATCAAGCTCAAGAACCAATTTCGGAACCTTGACGAAGACGAGATCGAATTCTTAGACTCGGTACTTGAATCCACAAGGGCGAAGGAGGAGGCTGTAAAGAAAGAAACTACAGAGCAGCTTGATATTTTCAGAAGGCAGCAGGAGGAGGCTGACAAGGTCATACTTGCGGAGGGTGGGGGTACGGAGGGGGGCACTGAGGAAACAAAAGCGGCGAGTCCTACGGCGGAGCGGTCGGCGTGGGCTGTCAACGCTAGGAAAAGGAAGAGGGCTAAGGAGAAGGAGGGGTTCAAAGGGGTGAAGTTGAGGAAGTCTAGCTCTACGGTTGAGACGCCAAAGGAGCTCGAGTGTGCGAGCCCCGACGTCCAGGAGAAGAAAGCTATCACACCGGCGGAGGATACTAGAGAGAGAGATAAAGTTTTATCTGGAATAGCAGCGACGGACAAGTCACCAGCCGAGACAGTAATTTCACATCCCACTCAGCCTGACAAAGCGTCAGCAACGGCCACTACAAAGCAAGCCAGCGGAACGATTTCTAAATCCGCAGCCACTGCTGGACTAGGTCTTGGAGGCTATAGCTCCGATGAGGACGACTGAGAAGTTTGCTCCTCCGTAAACAGTTTTGCTAAGGTCCATTTTCCTTCATTTTCACTTTCCAAGCTCAGACGAGATGTGAATGGTCCTCATCACGCCACGATAGTGAATCGTTGTCCCCCAACACGCGTTGCCACCTTAGCTTTGTGTTCCCCACTGGTCTTTCTCTCCTTCACAATACCTTTGTAATGCGCGACAAAGCCTCGACAAAGCCACTATACGTCTTCGACGCAAGTCATTGTTGCTTGAGCAAAGACTCGCAAAGTACAAGATGGCGACTGCCTGCGTCTCGCGCAGCCCTTCAACACCCTTTGGTAGACTCGGCACGCCACCCGGCTCTCCCAACTACCAATTCGCCGATTATATACGCGAATTCCCACTACTACGAAAATCACGCGTCATGAAGGGCGTAATGAATGATGTGGAGGGCGGTGTCTATGGATCAGCGCCCATCACTGCACCAAAGTCTACGCCACTAGAATTCTACGGTGGCGCTGCAGGGGATATCAGAGACAAGTCTCCGCCACTGGACGAGCTCTCTGTTGACCGAGACTCCGACGACGAAGGTGGGGACCGCGAATCGCGGTATTCTGATGACTTGATACCCGAGGCTACGTTTGAGCCTAGATTCGATGCGGATGTAGCATCTTTAATTACGAGAATTAATGAGAATGTGGTGATTAGAGACAAGGCGGTCACTACTCCATTATGGGTGCAGGTGCCGCAAGGCTACACAATGGAGGAGGCGATCTCACCTGCAGCCTTCTACAAGTCACGGCAGGATGTGAAGAGCCATCTAAAGAAACGAAAGCGGGCCTCAACCGCCATCCCGAAGAAATTGCGGCGAAGCTCGTTGCAGGAACCCTACGGCTTTCGGCCTCATGAAGTGAATGGTACTGGCGCAGTGTCCCTCGAAGACTGCAAGCCTTCAAACTTGACAAATGATATTCATCCGCTGTTCGATCGCTCTTGCTTCGACGACGTGCCAGACCCGATATATGATCAGCTTATTCCTGGTCTGCAGTTGGCGACGATGTTTCTTACCCAACCAGTGTGTATGCAATTTTGGGTCACGCTGGCTATGGGTGACAGAACCATCGACCAAGAGATGAGTGAGCAGAACGGCAAGGCATCCCAGCGCATTGAGAGCCATGTTGGATTGACGGAACAACGAGCTGACGCCATCATCAAGCGTATCAAGCACCTAGGCGAATCTAGATTGATACATTTTAGATTCAAACATAAGCTGTCGGGTACACGGATTCAAGCCGGCGCCTGGGGCGTCTCCGACCCTATCTGCGATTACAGGGGGATCCAAAAGGAAGCCCATGGACGAAAGGAGCCCCTGATCCGCTCAATCGTGAGACTTCATGCAGACTATTATACAGTTGCAAAGAAGTTGAGCCAACTGCAGTATCCCGAAATCTCACAGAAGCTGCGGTTTAACTTTCAATTCGCTGTTTTAGTCATACATGAGCTAGCTCATTCTATCGAAGGCATACATATACAACAACGGGTTGACCAATGGGTTGATTGGCAGACTTCACGATTCTACAGGGAGCCATATTGGCTTGATTGGCAGAGCGTCGAAAATGCGTCCGAGCTAGGACGAGCCTGGGAAGAGACAATGTTCGGTGGAGAAGTGTCCCCTATCAACAATAGAGTTGATGGCTCCCACGGTATTGGCACAAGCGACTGGCCGCCCAGAGGTAGTTTCGACGACCCTGAGAGAAGGGTCTGGCACACAGTGCCTATGGAATATATAGAACGAATGTTCCAGATGGAAACCTGGGAACGAGACTTCGACTTGAAACAATGGCGGATCTTCAACATACCCAGAGACGGGGCTACATCGCTATATCTCAACTACTTCACAACTATGGCACAGGACGAGGAACAAAAAATCGCCAACGAGGAGATTGCTGATCTAATGGAGATAGAGCAAGAGCAGCCAGCCAAGAAAAAACGTGTCACAGGATCCGGCGAGATCGAGGATCATAGACTAAAGGGTGACGAAGTCATCGAGCAAGCTGTGGAGGAGCAAACCCAGCAGCCAGAAGAGGCCGCGCACGCCAAAAGGCAAGTTCCCATGTTCCATGGCACCGGAAAGCTGTCTACCGTCACGCCTGGCCCTCCTCCTAACGAAGAAGACAGATTGATCCTATCGCCACAAACTCGAAAGCCTTCGTCTAGGCTACGGCCCAAGACCAAAGCCAGGAAGCTAGTAGCGAAAGCTGGCTACATCGATGACGAATTGACGCCGCTCCAGCGCAAATTCATCGAGAAACAGCGCAGCAAGGATAAGGAGCAGCGCTTGAAAGATGAGACGGCAGACCAAACTCTAGCTCTCCGACGCTCTGAAGCCAGTAAGCTCACATCGGTGTTGGTCAAAAAGATCACAGCCCGACCAATGGGTCTTATGGAAAAGTATAGGCAGAGGAAGAAGACGAAACTCATGGACAGACGAGCAGCAGAGCGCATGAGAGCGGAGGCGTCTGCAAACGCTGCTTCCATGGCAATCACGGAAGACCTGGTCAAAGCTTGGAAGCACACGAAGACAAATGGTGATGTAGTAACGAGAGCAGCTCACGAAAAGGACACGACCCTTCCAGGAAAACGATCATGAGATGTGAATGAAGAACCAGATGAATATAGGTGTAGGAGCTTACGAAATGATGGGAGTATGGTTTGAGATTGTTTGCGAGGTGTTTGGATATAGAATAAGGGCCTGTTGTGTTGGATAATGTGACAGTATCTGGGGGGTTTTTTTGGCTCATAGACATACTTTAATTAATCAGCCTTCATCTAGTGATTAGATCAAACATTCCTCCTAAACTTCCGGAGCCCAACTTGCTGAATACCACAACCCAAGATGATGTTGACAAGCTGCTTAAATTCGAGGACTCTCTTTCTCAACGATTAAGTAGAATGTTGTATCTATTTATACACTCATTGAGGGGAATCGAAATGCTCTTCGCGCTTGCTACCGCTTCCTCCTCGTCTCTTCGAACCCTTGCAAAACACTCTTCGCCACCTCATCCGTCTTCCCCATCGCGGCATCCACATTTTGGTCTCCTATTCCACCCGCATTTTTATCCCTGATCAGACCCGCTGACATGCTTTTCGCCTGCCCTTCAGCGATCTTGCCATACATCCCCATCGCGCTGGCAATCATGCCACCCATGTCGCCCATGTTTCCTGGTACGACGACTGCGGTGCCCTCTTTTGCTAATTTGCCGAATGCTTCAACGTATTTTTCTGCCACTGTCAGACTGACAGCGCCTCTAGCAGCTTCTTGCCCGTCCTTGAGGCTATTTGCCACGGCGTCGATTCCCTTAGCCGTAGCCGTTGCCCTGACCAGGATGGCCTCAGCTTCACCACTAGCCATGTTGATCTGTTCAGACTTCAACGCTTCAGAAGCGAGGATGACACTCTGCTTCCGTCCCTCGGCGATGTTGATGGCACTCTGCCTCTGTCCTTCGCTCTCCAAGATCTCTGCTCTCTTACTCCTTTCAGCTGTGACCTGCCTGTGCATAGCTCCCACTACGCCCTCTGGCGCATGGATATCTCTGATCTCGTATCTCAAGCACACCACGCCCCAATCCCTTGCTGCCTCATTGATCGCCTCGGTGATATTCGTGTTCAGTGCCGCTCGTTCCCGTAGAACGTGATCGAGTGTAAGTCGACCGATCTCACTCCTCATGGTCGTCTGCGCCAATTGACTGATCGCGTACTCCGCATCCTCCACCCCATAGGAAGCCTTGTACGCATCGAAGACCCTCGTATACAGCACCCCATCAAGTTCCAACGTAACGTTATCAGCCGTGATGGCGCTCTGACTTGGTATCTCCATTGCAGCTTCTTTCAATGATTTGACGTAGGCTATGCGGTCAATCACGGGAATCAGAATAGCTATACCGGGCTCCAGAATCCGGTTGAATTTTCCCATGCGTTCCACTATCCATGCTGTTTGCTGAGGCACGAAACGGATTAATGTATTGGCGGGAAGGGAGGGCCGTTGAAAGTAGGCTGTTGGAGAAGCAGAAGAGCTGGGAGCGGAACCGAGAAGAGAGGGTCCGACTGCTGAGACGAAAGGGGATGTCGAGAGAGTTCGTCTATTCGAAAGGGTATTCGAGTGGCTGGCGTAGAGACACGGTGTGGTGGAGGGTAGCTTGGAGTAAGGATGTATATGTCGAGGGCTTTGGAGGAGCGTTGATGCTGCTCGCCTAGCAGCGGGCACGGATGATTCCAAGAATGTCATGATTGCTTATCTGAGGGCAGTTGAAGCCCTTGGCTTGTTGTCGCTCAATCCAGGAGATGTAGAGGTTCATATGCTCTAAATGGTAGGTCAGAAGCCCCAAGCACGTCCAAGTATCGAACTCGCTGCCAGCCCTACCGCGCTAGTACGTGTATTTCGCTTTTGGGAACTTCTCTCTTAGAGTTGCTATTACTTGGGGAATTCATTTTTCGAGGACTTGGGTATTTTACCATTTCATGCTACTTATACTGGCCGACAGGTCTTGCCGATTGCACCATTTTTCCATCAGCGTCCTGCAGGCGAGAAGTCCCACCGGGCGTTGGCCATGTCAGAATACTGGAAGTCTACAGTTCGTACAACGGCCCCAAAACCCCTCGGCAGCTTACTAAATCCATATCCTTAGCCTAAATACTGGTGCAAATACTGCAAGACCTTTGTCCGCGACACTAAGCTCGAGAAAACTAATCATGAAGCGACGCCCAAGCACCAAGGCAACCTCAAGCGCTCTCTACGAGATCTACACAGGGGCCATGAGCGGGAAGAGCGTGACAAGCAAAGAGCGAAGGACGAGGTTGAAAGACTGAACGGCGTCGTATCGGGGTCTACATCAAAGGATGGAGGAAACCCATGGGAGAGGAAGCCTGCGATACCGCAATCCAGTGCGTCGAGACAAGCGACGCCAGCCGACCGGAAGAAACAGCTCCAGCAATTGGCGGAGATGGGTGTGGCTGTGCCAGATGACTTTCGAAAGGAGATGGCTATGGTGGGAGACTGGCAGGTCACATCCCAGAGGGTGGTCTACGACACTCCCAAAAGAGAGGAAGACGAGGATGTGAAGTCTGGTAGATTGGCTATAGGAATACGGAAAAGGAAGTTTGAAGGGCAGGAAGAAGAGGATGAAGCAGGCGAGACAGTGGTTAGGAGAGGATGGGGCTCAACGACCCGGACTTATCCCAGCGCAAATGATGAGGAAGACGATCTGGAAGTTCTGCTGAACAACGCTAAATCTTTGAAGAGGGGTGACCAAGACTTAGGGGATAAGAAGCCTCAAATGCCAGTCCCTCCAGCCGACCGAGCGGACACAGCTATTAAGGAAGAGGATGCCCCATATCATGCACCGGACGTACCATCGATCAAACGAGAAGAAAGCTCGGACACCTCTGCTATTCCAGACGCGACACCAGCACAGGACGAGGCTGAAGCTGCCCCAATCAAATCAGAGCTGGGTGCACAAGAGCCCGGAGTGGTATTCAAGAAACGCAAGGCAAAGCCGATGCGGCAGAAAGAATGACAGAATTTGCGATCTCACAGAATCTGGACAGCTTCGATACCCTTCATTCGCGCACATATTAAGCTCTTATGACTTTCGAATCATGACCAGAAGGGCTTCAGCATCCTATTACTACCCAACAGCTTAAGTCCGGCAATTGCGGAGATTGACTTTTTGTGGGGTAGAGATCATTTCATCGATCGACGAAGGGCTGTTTACAAATCCCTACTGAGTCCCTACTGAAATACTCAATGTCCTTTATACCAGCAGTGGCTGCTAGCAAATCTCTGAAACTTCACACAGACTTTGTCCCCCACCTACTCTGCCAAAATGAAGGAAGCAATCATCAACAAAGGCCCAAAAGTCGAAATCAGAGAATCGCCCATCCCTGTGCCTGAACTCTCCCAAATTGTGACGAAAGTCGTGGTTTCTGGTTCAAACCCAAAAGATTGAAAGCGGCCAGAATGGGGTGGCGAAGGTGTGAATCAAGGGGATGATATTGCTGGGGTCGTCCATGCTGTTGGCTCAAACGTGGTCGAATTCCACCCGGGCGACCGCAGCAAAGTCGAGTACGCTTTCGACGCCGTAAATGATCACGGCAGCTACCAGAATATCTGCGAGGCGCTGGACCATAAGACCGGGAAGATCACATTGGTACTGCCAGGAAAGGAATACAAAGAAATTCCTTCGACTGTGGAGAAGTCTCTCGCAACGGTGGGCGGCGCGCAAATTGGCACAGATAACGATCCTTGGCCAAAGAAGACTGGGAAGCAGACAGGTAATGAAGAGTTTGCTATGGCCTTCTTCCGATACTTTGCACGTGGTTCAGAGAAGGGGTACTTCAAGGGGCATCCATATGAGGTAGTACCAGGCGGACTGGGAGGTGTTCAGCAAGCTTTGTAAAATCTTAAGGATGGAAAGGCCAGTGCTGTGAAGTATGTCTTCAGGATCGAGGACACAGAGGGTGTGTCTAGATACAATACCAACTAGAAATCCAAGATCTGAGGACCCGCCCTCCGTAGATATATTCAGAGACAAAAGATAGACAACAATTCGAGTGTGAGACTTGGTAGACTTGGTAGACTTATCCCAACGTGTAGTCTTTCAGCAAGGCTACCTTACAATGGAGTGGTGACGGTCAGCTCCATAAGAGGATCTTCGTTCTACCTTGAGGACCTCTCATAGTGATTATACCGCTATTCCTATCGAAGCCCAATAATTCTATGGATCCAACATTAAACCTCTAGATGCGCTAGCACTGAGAGGAGGAACCTTTTCAACTTTGATCAGATATACTACAGCAACGACGGACTAGTAATTGCTGTAAAAGCAGTAGTTGAAACTTATATCTATAATTTGCCCATCAACTGTGTTAGACCAAATCCAATTAATTGTTGAAATATCCTGACCTCTTCGTGAGATCGGTACTCTCGAAAAAGCCTCCACCAAAAACGACTCTGAAAGTACGCCCGTCGCGCTACGCCCCAAGAAGACAGAAATCTGCCCCGACCTCACCCCTATCAACGTCACGCAATCTGGGTGAGCGTCGCGTGATTCTGGCTGACCCGACTAGACAGAGGAGACTTGGAATGTTATAAATCCGGCTCTCTTTTCTCCCCCAATACTCCTTGATCCGCTAATCTCTCTGCACTCTCCTTTTGTATCCCTTCCTCCTTCGCCGTCAAAGAAGGCAGATATCTGCCCCCAATATCCTCACGACGTGCATGGTAGGCGCAATATCCATCAAGCACGAAAGAGCCTCCCAATAACGATGTTTTTTGAGTTTCCAATCTGTAGAAACGATTGTGTGGCCATGGATCTGAGCTGTAGATACTCAACCAACAGTAGTTGTTTTATACTCGTAATTTCATATTCAACAAAACGAAGCCTTTTGATTATGAACCAAGTCTCTTTCTCACAAGACAATTCTCGCTTTGCTACCAGCTTACCAACCGGTTAGCTAATCTAGGTCTTGCTCTACTTTACTACTCTTCATCTCGTGGAAGTCTCTAAAGGGCAATAAAAGTCTTTTTCTTGGTCTTGAAGCCCACCCTAACAGCTCCAAGGCTATGAAATATGGCATTCCTCTTATCTCCTTGTCCAGCAGCTGTTCCTGGATAGATTTCTAAGTAGGATATTAGAGATGTCCATGTAGATATTAGGGGGATACGCAGATTCTTTGTTACTGCCAGATAGAAGGGTAGATATGAATCGTAAAGTATATTTTCGAGTGATTTTACGAAGATATGTGTATCCCTAAAAGCGGCTAGGAACCTTAAGTGGACGTAAGTGGACCCTGAAAGTACCCTACTTCCCACGCTTCCGTCGCGCTACGCGCCAAGAGAGCCTCGCCAAGCCTTCAAAATGCTTTACCTACTTTACCTTACGTTGTAAATTCGCAGCTAAGAGCATACAATCTTATGTCCTTGCCCATACAACTTCCTTCGAGGTATGCCCCACGAACTGAACCTTTTACACTGCTGCCATGCGCTACATTCGCCCTGTATGGCTCACGCATAGTGGGGAGAAGAAAGATTTTGAAGTGTACAGCTGCCATGTCTCGCCAGACGGCAAAAGGCTCGTCACAGCTGCCGGAGGTAAGATCTCTCATTTCCTATGGGGGAGCGCAGCTAACAAGAACCTCCACAGATGGCTTCGTCCGAATATGGTCCACAGAGGCGATCTACAAAGCGGCAGACCTTAACTTTACAAAGCCCAGGCAGCTGGCATCGATGAGCTACCATTCTGGCACTATACACTCCGTGCGATTTGCAGGTAATGGGCAATATCTGGCTTCCGGGGCAGACGATAAGGTTGTGTGCATCTACAAATATGATCCAAACCCGCCTTCACAGTCTGATGTATTTGGTATGCTGAAATATATAGTCTTGAGATGCTGGTGAGACACTGACGACTCGGACAGGAAGCAATGAACTACCACCCATCGAGAGCTGGAAGATTTTCAGGCGATTGATAGGGCATGACAATGATGTACAAGATTTGGGCTGGTCTTACGATTCGTCGATCCTGGTTTCCGTTGGCTTGGATTCAAAAGTCGTGGTGTGGTCGGGGTACACGTTTGACAAATTGAAAACACTTGTGGGCCATCAAAGCCATGTCAAGGGCATAACTTTCGATCCAGCAAACAAATACTTCGCGACGGCCAGCGATGACCGGACTATCAAGATCTGGCGATTCACCTCCCCCAGTCCTCATTCCTCCGCGCACGATCAGATGAACAACTTTGTTTTGGAAAAAACGATCACCGCTCCCTTTGTAGCCTCGCCTCTGACTACGTACTTCCGAAGATGCTCGTGGTCACCAGATGGCAATCATATAGCCGCTGCCAATGCTGTCAATGGACCCGTGAGCTCTGTAGCCATCATCAATCGCGGCTCATGGGACGGAGATATCAATCTCATTGGACATGAGGCACCCGTAGAAGTATGCGCTTTTTCGCCTAGGCTATTTACTAACCAAGATCCCAACCGGCCTCACCTCGATGCCAAAATGAATCCTGTACACACGGTCATTGCCTGCGCTGGTCAGGACAAAGCTCTAAGCGTGTGGATCACGACCAATCCAAGGCCATTATTGATTGCCCAAGACATGGCTGTGAAGTCGATATCAGATCTTGCGTGGACGCCCGATGGCAAAAATCTGTTTCTATCGACCTTGGATGGTACTGTAATTGCCGTTATTTTCGAGACCAGCGAAATCGGATACGAAGCTCCCCTGGACGAGAATGAGAGGGCGCTGGCTAAGTTCGGGGCTGGTAGAAAAGGGGCTGGTATCATTGAAGGCCCTGACGGGCTTCTGCTTGAGGAGAAGAGCAAGGAAGGTGAAATGCGTGGGGTAGAAGGCCGAATGGGAGCTCTCATGGGCGATTCCGTGCCACATCCTCCTGCTTTGACAAATGGCAACGGCCCTACACAGCCTGCTGGAGTACTAACCAATGGCGCCAATGGGGCATCTGGTCTTCCCAACGGGCAGAGCAATGAGCCAGATGCAACAAAAGCCAGTGAAGAAGCTCCTAAGGATCCCAACGCGGCGAAGCTGGAGAGGCTCAAGAATCGCGTGACAATCACTAAAGACGGGAAGAAGCGCATTGCCCCATTACTCGTATCATCTGCCGGCAATGAATCTTCCCTTCCACGGCCACAGCTCATGGCCTCTTCGGGTACTGGACAAGGAGCCCAAACTGACCAGCCACAGACAATTTTGGATCTTTCGAAACCCTTCGATGGTTTGCCTAGAGGGGGTCTTTCGGCACTTCTTCTAGGCAACAAGCGAAGACTTGCTCAGCTCGAAGGGATCGAAGATGACCACATTGACAAGAAGATTGCTCTTGCCAGCCAAGATGGCGCGATACCAATCCTCTCAAACACCATACATGGACTTGTTCCTGCAAAGACTGTCACCGCACCGGCAGGTCAGCAGCCGACACCAGACTTTATTCGTCCTGCGGTAACCAATCCTAGCCTGACAGTTGGTCAAGTCCGACTGGCGGTGCCCAAGATCCGCTCGCATATCGTCCGGACATTTGGGGACAGCGGTGGCACTGATGGTACCAACGCAAACGGTTATGGTGCGACTAACAATCACGCCAGTCAAGCCGAGATCATGATCGAAGCACGAAATCCAACTCATACCACGGGAAGAGCACAGGACCAAGAGCCATGCCGGATTGTTGTCACCAAGCGTGGCCAGCCAGTGTTCCAGGATTACTTACCCAGAAGTGCTCTTCTAGTCACAGGCAATACGGACTTTTGGTCTGTAGCCTGTGAAGATGGTAGCGTCTACGCATGGACACCCGTAGGGCGACGTCTAATCAATGCGTTGGTACTTGAAAGTCAGCCAGTCATTCTGGATTGTCAAGATCAATGGCTCCTTTGCGTAACGGCTGCGGGTCTATGCTACATATGGGATATGATGTCGCTCTCGTCACCCCATCCGCCTGTATCACTTGCGCCAATCCTGGATATTGCAGTACACAGTCTACAAGATCATCCCACGAGAGCTCCGGCTATCACAGGCGCGCGCCTGAACTCTGAAGGTCGCATCATTGTCACCCTCTCAAACGGCGAGGGCTATGCTTACTCGCCAACAATGTACGTATGGCAACGACTTTCCGAGCTCTGGTGGATGGTCGGCAGTCAGTATTGGAACTCATTGGATTCTTCCGTGGGCAATCTCCGGTCAACTTCCGCTCTTGGCAACGGCACATCAAGTTCGAATGTCTCTGCTGGCGTCATCCCCTTCCTGGAACGAACTACTACTAATGAGGTCCTCGCTCGAGGACGAGCTCAACTCCTCAGCAGACTCGTCAAGCAGCTACTGTCTCGAGAAGGGTTTGAAGGGTTCGAGTCAGGTGTCTCCATCGCTCATCTAGAAAACCGGATTGCAGCTGCCATGATGCTGGGCGCAAAAGACGAGTTCCAAGTGTACTTGTTGATGTACGCAAAAAGGCTCGGTGTAGAAGGCTTGAAGCTGAAGGTTGAAGAGCTTCTTCGGGGTCTGCTTGGGAGTATATTCGAGGACACCGGAGACGGGCAAGAAGCGAAATTGAGAGTGAAGCAGATGATTGAGGATCGTCATTGGGGAAATAGAAGTGATACTCTATGCGGATGGTCAAGAAAAGAGCTCTTGAAAGGCGTGATATTGATACTCGGTAAGTCAATGGGCCTTCCTGGTCTTGGAAGCAGTGCTAATACATGTCAGGCAAAAATCGCGACTTGCAGCGAATTACTGTACCATATGCGAAGGTCTTAGGGGTCATCGATGAGCAAGAGGGGGCGAATGAGGATGAGATGGTCTTGTGATTACGAGCATGTTCATTACATAGCGAGGCGTTCGGTGTTTCAAGATATCCAATGGAAAGAGCGAGGGACATAGTGGTCTGAATTGCTTGTATACTAACATCGAGCATGCTTTCGGACAAGGTCTGGCACAATGAATCATAAGAGTTGAGAATTGAACAAAGGCCTACCTGTGATGGAGTTGGCCAAAGAAAATGCGTATTCGTTGGGTCCCTTGACAGTCTCTGTGCTCGTTGCGTGAGTTGATGTATCTGCAATCCAGGCAGGACCATCCATACTTTCTCTAAAACGTGATGACTTTGTTGGGATTGAACGGAGGTAGTTGCCCAAAATTTGAGGTCATTAATTATTTTAGGATGGAGCAAAGTGAAGGGCAGCTGCCGATCGTTCACCGCGCTTGAAAACACCACACCTCGCAACTTCGTTGATGCCACGAGCATCATCTTCAAGTCGCCACGTGCGGCTTTGAGCTTACATTTTCTTGTATGAGTACGGTCCCTGAGAGCTGACGAAGTTCTCACAGGTGAAGATGAGTCTCTTCGAACGCTTCGCCTGGAGGTTCTCCAATACACCAGCCAGAGATCCCTTCAGGGACAAATCGCCCAGATTGTTGACAACGCCGTCCACAAACTCGGTTCCAATATTCTCCCTGCCGTCGGGAGACTCTTCGGCTTCCTCGTCAAACAGCTCGCTCTCGTCCTCGGAGACGTTCTGGACGTCACCTCCGCCCTCGCGATGGCCAGTCAAATACATACCATCCAAAGTCCGCAATGGCATCTCCAAAAGACAGGCAGCAGTCGTCTTGTGTTTACTACTGGCTCTCCTCGTCTGGTGCATCCCTCACCCTTCTACCTGGCGCCGTCGTGTCATTCATATCACTATCCAGCAACCTGTTGCAAACCCTTACCAACTCCTTCGACCGACTTCGCAAACGACTATAGCGAAGACACATTCACCGGATCCGACAAATTGGCTGAAACGAAACTCGAATAACAAGCACGCCGAAAACATCGGTCAAGGACTGCTGAAGTCCATACCATTGCTCGGTCACCATTCTGCTAAGCCAAAAGCTGCACTTATCAGCCTGGTAAGAAATTCCGAGCTGCCAGGACTGATGCAGAGTATGCGACAGTTGGAGTTCCAGTGGAATCGGAAGTACAGCTATCCTTGGATCTTCTTCAATGACGAGCCTTTCAGTGATGAATTCAAGGTCCAACGAAACCACTCATAACGCAAGACAATCAGCTGATGTGGAAACAGGCTGCTACACAGAATCTCACGTCCGCCAAGTGCTACTACGAAGTCGTCCCAAAGGAACACTGGTCACTGCCTGACTGGATCGACGAAGGGAGATTCATGAACAGTCTCGAGTACTTAGGTGCCATTGGCGTGGGCAAGGGATGGATGATCAGCTACAGGCATATGTGTCGATGGAACAGTGGCTTCTTCTACAAGCACCCAAGGCTCAAGGACTTCGACTGGTACTGGCGTGTGGAACCTGACGTACGATCCCTAACCCGTGGCCTGCGCAACGCTAACAGAAATCTGCAGGTCCACTTCTTCTGCGACATCGATTACGACGTCTTCCGATTCATGCGCGATAATAACATGAAATACGGCTTCAACATGAACATCCTCGACGATGCTCGCTCCTTCCCATCCCTCTGGTCTCGCACCCGCTCATTCATCAACGCACATCCTGAGCTGATTCACCCCGATGCCGACCTTGACTGGCTGCTCGATGCTCACAACAGCGGTGACTACAACAATTGCCAATTCTTCTCCAATTTCGAGATTGGAGACTTGAACTTCTTTCGAGGACAGGCGAACGAGAAGTACTTTGACTGGCTGGATCGCGGAGGCGGATTCTACTACGAAAGATTTGGGGATGCGCCGATTCATACCCTGAGTGTGGCCATGTTTGTACCGAAGAGCGAGATTTGGTTCTTCAGGGACATTGGATATCAACATGATATCAATCGGTAAGAGTCTCCCGTCGACTACTGCCACCATCCAAATTGATTGCTAATCACATGAACCTGTAGACACTGCCCCCCTTCATCTTCCAATCGCTGCTCCTGCGATCCTACTTCCATAGACGAGAACTTCTACAGACTCGTCCCTCTTGAGTCGTCGCAGAAAAAGCCAGATGACACTTGCATCCGGCAATTCCTGGGCGGCCATTGGCTTGACAAGAAGGAAGGCTGGTCGCAAGAAGGTGAGAGGTCCTTTGGTGGTGACGGGTATCATGGGTATAAGCTTGCCGGGCTAGAAGAGCTCTAAGAGCTATGGGATTATGATAGTAGGTGGCAAATGCTGAGTCAAAAGAGAAAATGGAGCGGAGGGATACGTGGCGAGGAGATGATTGCATGTGTTGGAGACAGTAATAGCGTGGCATTTGACTAGGATGTCTCGGTGAGCTTTTCTATGCTGTGAGCAGTATATTGTGGTATAGGCTTTATGTGAGCATGATCTACAACAAAAGCAGGTCAGATCGAGCTTTTGGATAGCTTGAGCAGAATGCTGAGGTGTGCACTTGAGTATATACATGACGTGTAACGTCAAATTGCGCATGATTTGTGGCACACGACCGCCAGATTCGTAGAGGGCTTTACCAAAAAATACACGAATAAAACGCAGTGAATACCATTTTCGAAAATATTTTTGGGCCTCTTGTGAACGGGTGATTGAGCGTGGTCTGAGGCTCCGAACAGTGATGAGAGTGACTATCAAGGCTCTGAGAGACCAAGTACGTAGCAAGAGGAACGCTATGCGAAGATGCCTCGCCTCGACCCACGGTATCGAAATAGTACACCGTCCAGATAGAAGAGCGTGTCGTCGCATTTTTTACCAGATGAGGTACGAAAGGAAATTTGTTCAGATCTCTGGTGCTAGAAGATAGTGGGCGAGATTGTGGATTGGCGTAGTGTTGTTTGACAGTATCGGTCGAGGAAAGGTTTGATAATTGGGTGTTTGATTACCCACGCACTCGTTATGACGTGTGACGGGGTCTCTTTCTGGATGATGGGCCTGTTGAAGGGCTACTAGAGTGTCATGCGAGAACGAGATGTATTGGTATGTTTCACTACATTGCGAGGCGCGGGAAGTCCTGGGGGCGCACACCATGGGGGCGCAACGTACAGTTCGGATAGAAGGGTTCACCCCCTAACTGCTCGCACCCCCTAACCGCTCACCCGTAGGGCTGATGCCTGGAAGCCACCTAGAGACCCCCCTAGTCCTGAGCACTTTCGCGACAAGAAGGGTCCCTGGAACTTCCTGAATTGTTGCCCGGAGCACGTATTCCTAGGGGGGTTCTTTGGGGGCCTAAGAGACTTCCGGGCTTCAGCCCTACGGGACGAGCGGTTAGGGGGTGCAAGCAGTTAGGGGGTGAACCCTTCTACAGCCGTAGATACCGAGGTCCTTAGATTTGTATGGGGATTATATACAAATCTAAGTACTACCGTATCAGCCATATTACCGTCACCGCTCCGAGCGTTAGCGCAGTATATCGTTGTTATATATATAGCTGTCGCTTATCCACCCCATTTATACCTCCTAAACGTCGCTATTACTCTTCTACCCCATTATTCCGCTATATACTATATGAACCGACGACTATAGTAAAACCCTGACTGAAGGCCTAGCCCTATAGACGCTCCTATATTTACTCGAGGGTATCGAATATGTCCTTATTAGCGTAGGGCTTAAGGTATTCGAGTGGAATCTTATCGATAACTTTTTAAATAGTAGGGAGGTCTATATATAGGGCCCAAGCTATAGCGGGCTAGCGAGTTAGCGAAAGCGTAGTAAAAGAGGGGTAGTTTAGGGGAAAGGGCGGCGATAGTATAATAAAAGAGGGGTAACTTAAAGGGAAGGGCGGCGATAACGAGGTAAAAAAAGAGTAACTTTAAAGGGAAGGGGGAGGGCGACAGCGACGTAAAGGGTAATATATAGAAAGGATAGCATCGGCAAAGCGGGGAGACCGCATAGACGAAAAATGCAAAGGACATGAGCTCAGCGCGCATTTTGCGCATAAAGCGCATTTTTCGGTATTATTCTAATTTCTAACTCTACGAGTATTAGCTTAAACCTTAAACTTTATATATATAAGATATAGCGCTAGTTTAGCGCTGTATTTTATACGTACTAGTTTTTTAATACCTATAAAATACCGGCTGTACGGAGCCCGTATAAGAAGAGTCGAAGTGCTAAATGCGCATTTTCCGCATAAATCTCATGTTCGTTGCACTTTTCCACCTGAGCGGTCTCCCGGTTTACCGATGAGAGGTAAGGGTTAAAAATATATAGATATACGATTCGAAAGGCGGTATATAATATGGTTAATACGGTAGTATTTAGATTTATATATAATCCCTATATAAATATGAGTACCGAGCATTAAGTCTGTTAACCCCGAACTGTGCGTTACGCCCCCATGGTGTGCGCCCCGAGGACTTCCCGTGCGAGGCGGGTAGGTGTCAAGTAGACCATGTTCGACCCACAAGATTTATGACCTCGGAAAGTTATTGTGGCTGGCTCTGGATCCAAAATCGCTGATACAGACAGAACTTATATCTTGGTTCCAGGACTGGGATATCATGCTAGTGCTCGCTTCGCTGACTAGCGCTGGAACTTAGCTCTGAAATTTCGATGTTGGACCCGGAACAGGCAAAAAGTCTGGTCCAGCCCAGAGATATCTGATACTAGCAGGATTTACATCTTGGTTCCAGGACTGGGATATCATGCTAGTCCACGCACGATGGACCTTGCTTGAGCAATACTTAAATCATGGCTAAAAGATTCGAGAACTTTCGGCACTATTGCTTTATGCAGCACTACTGGCCGCGGGGCTCACAGCAGTACGAAGTGGCTAACGCGGGAACATTTGTGAGCATTCATTTGGACTAAGCTGTGATTCTAGAAACCGCGTCTTCCGAATTTATCGCACCAATACCTCCCTCGTTTGAGCCGTCGTCTTACGGACGTCATTGGAAAAAAATCGCGCGTTCAAGATAAGGCGGACGAAAGTGACATTTTCCTTTGTGATTCCTCTGTTGGCCGTTCCAATATTCGCAGCCCCTTATTTCGCTGTTCATATCTCCGCTGTCCCTCTTCTCTTCGCCGTAAGTCCCCTGCAGTAATTTCTCTCGCAATCGGCCAACAGGAACATCGATTTTACGTGTAACATAGTCTTGGAGTTCACATCCCTCCTCCTGGCCACTGCAATTGGTCACGGTGAAAATCTCGAGACATGGGAAGTCAAATTTCCTTATCCTTGCGAGGAACGAGGACAAAAGGCCTTCATCCGTAGGTACCCCAAGATCCCCGCTATCGGAATAGTCTTCTGGGTCTAGTGATCCGTACCCGTGGCGGAAGTGAACTTAGCGCAGAGTGGCTGTGTCTCTGGAAAATATCGATGTAATTGTTGTAGTTGTCAACGTCTACTACTTCAAGGTAAGCAAAATGTTTGAAAGCTTCGGCAAGAATACCGGCCTCCTAGTCATCATTCTGTAAGTGTTTCTGATTCGAGACAGTCTCGGGAAGCCTCTGGCGTTTGCCAAACGCTTCAACAGTAAGACCCTAGGGATCAGCACTCGAGACCAGAGTTCCAGGCATTCATCTATCTGGTTATATTGTCCCTGGTAGCTACATTGTACATATGGATTCGACTGTCTGCCTTTGCTTTTCAGGCCTTGAAGCAAGCAGTCCTTCTGGCGAACCCCACGAATCTCAATGGCGAGATGACGATCTTTCTGACATGTCGACGGAATCTAGGAAGCTCGGAAAGAGCGGTCAACCTCCCAAGACTTAGGGTACCGAGCCATAGCGGAATATCTTTAGATACAAAAGGAGTATTTTCACTGGTAAATGTTTTGCTTACAAGGCGTAGACTGAGCAGAATATATCCTGACAGATTATCTAGGATACTGTGGAGCAGTTCCCTAGGCATTTTCTCGGGGGTTCGAGGATATCAACAACTGATAAAATTGTATGATTGCTTAATAGTGGTAAAGAAAGAGAATTTGTGAAACTCGGCCGAAACAAATCGACTGTCTAATTTAGTCAAGGCACGGGCCGAGATTCGGGCCGCCGGCGCCACTAAAGCACTTCTCTGGTGGGGTAGAAATTGTAGAACATTGGAGCATGCACTTCTTGATCTAAGTCGAAGATCATGTTCAAGAAGGAGTAAGTCAACTAGTCTGTCCTCAGTCAAATTAATGTGATTGACGAGTGAGCGCAGCATCTCGGCGGGCGCCAAATCCAAGGTCAAATCCTCAGTACAGCGGGCCATTCGAACGAAGATCGTCGAAACCTATCCTCTGCTTGCACCACATATCGACGAAATAATACCAAAAAAATCGCAATTGGACTCCATGAAATTGTACGATTTTTTCCCAAGTACGCTCAACATGGGTGCCGGGCTAATCAAGCCAGACCCGACCGAGTCACCCTCTACGCTCTCGACAACAATGGTCTTTTCTGGCAGCATATGGACGATCCCATAATTCCACACCTCCGCATTGTACACCAGTTCCCACAATGCTTTTCACGAATAGGGATAGACCGGGGGGCTATTCGTTTCGTGCTGTCTGGCGCGGCGCTGATGGCGCCAGGCTTGACGTCTGCCGGGGGCAAGCTACCCGATGAGGTCGAGCAGCTTAAGGAGGGCGGTGTCGCGGTGATAATGGCAGAAGGAAAGGAAGAGGCATGTCTTGTTGGCCAGCTGAAGATGGGGACCGAGGAGATGAAGGAGAAGAAGAAGGGGGTTGCAATGGATACCGGGCATTATCTAGGAGATGGGCTATGGAAAATGAATATCGATTGAATTATCAAAATGCTAAGCGATCGTCAGTCGTCCGGTAGAGCTGTCATGTCTGCAATGAATTGTTGAAGTTGGCATGCAGACTGGAACTAGAGGATCGCTCATGGCTTAGCGTTAGGGCTAGCAGGCTTAGTGTACAACTTCGAGTCCTGTCGCTCATCCTCTGTTGACGCTCTCTACCGTGAGTCATGTATTGGCCGTTGGGCGCGCCTAGGGTGTATGCAGCGAGTAGACGGAAACGAAAAGCTCCGGCTTCAAATGACAAGGATGAAGAGTCAGAGGATGTTGAAGAAGGAGCAGCTACAAACATTCTTGGCCTTCGAATCGCGCGAAATGGGCATCTACTCGTCACGATTACTGAAACCGCCTTGACCGTTTGGCAGACATCTGTACGTGTGATCTGCTACTTCGCCGGCTGGTTCTGACTGATCAGTAGCCAGTGGTAGTCCTCGCCTCTGTCACACGGTCTATTCAATCGCTCAAAAATTATGGCAACAATGTCGGCGTTCTCTTACGACCAGACGCTTCCATTGCAGTGGTCCAGACTTCCATTGGCTTCCTAATCACGTACACGATTACCGCGGACCAAAACGTGCGAGTCTACCAACAGCTACGAGACACTGGGCACGGCCGAAAGCAGAGCAATGCGGATCGCCTGGCTGTGGAGGAGGAGCGTAGAGGGTTCTCTGAAGTCAACATACGTTTCCGCATGGTGATCAAGGTCGATGCTGGTATTGGAAATGTACTAGCTCTAGACGACGAGCTTGTGGTGGCTACAGAAAAGCCCCCAGCTGTGCAATGCATCAAGTGGGCTCCAGACAATACAGGGAACCAGACGAGCACTGAGCTGCTGAGTCGCATGTCGTGGATTCAGAAGAAGACTTGCGTGGTAGATATGGTGTACGACAGGGCCATGAGTCTTGCTGTATGGATCACGAATGAAGGAAGAGCTTATGCGGTCCAACGATTGTCTTCACAGCCCAAGGAGTCGGACGCACCCAAGAGACTATTTAGAGGTTATGGATTTCATAATCCAGGAAAAGAGGACGATGTGGGTATAAAAGCATCAATAAACGCTAGATTCTCGTTGCTCGCAATTGGATGCGTCAACGCCGAAATATACGTATACACAGCTAGAGACTACGTCGGAAGTATATCTCTTTCACACCAGCTGGAAACCCCAGCGCCTCCGCTTACCACGGGCCAAATCTCAACATTGAGCTACTCTCCAGACGGCTATTGCCTGTTCGCTGGCTACGAGAAGGGATGGGCCTTGTGGAGCGTTTACGGAAAGCTTCAAGCTAGTAGCTTCAATGCTGATCGCAAAATTTCCGAGGCCAATGGTGAAGGCTGGCTACAGGGCGTGCAGGAAGCATTTTGGTTTAGCGCTGGGACGAGCATACTTCTCACAGGTCAAAATGACGATCGGATGTGGCTTATGGAGATGGCCAAGAGCGCTGTCATTGGATGCTTTTGTGCTGCCAATGTGTCTCGAACGGTCCTTCTTACTAACTTGAGCCTCATGGTGTATCGAGGCTACGACTTGCCAGTCTTGACCACGATATCTGCTGATTCATCACTTTGGCACCATGTGCAAATTCCACGAACGTATCTGGCGAATCAATGGCCAATACGGTCTGCTGTGATATCTTCCGATGGGCGATACGTAGCAATTGCTGGTCGGAGAGGACTTGCTCATTATAGTATAAGCAGTGGACGGTGGAAGACTTTCGACGACGTGCAGGCGGAGAACGCTTTCGTGGTTCGAGGTGGAATGTGCTGGTATCAGCATATCCTCATTGCTGCAGTTGAAACGGACGAGTGTCACGAGGTACGCTCTTAATTTCTCTTGTGGTCATTCGTCACTGACCAGAGCAGCTACGGCTCTACTCGCGAGAACGTGGGCTCGACGACTCGTCTCTCCTCTACGTAGAACAGCTTCCTTCACCAGCTGTATGCATTGCACTTACGGGTCAGGACTCATTGCTCGTATATACCTACCAAAACATTCTCTACCATTTCGTCATCAATGCTTCCTCCGCAGCCGTAACGCTTGTTCAAGTCGGACAGATTGCGTTAAATGGCATTGTCCGAGCCCCTGCACGAGTCAGAGCTGTCAGCTGGGTCTTGCCTGACCACCAATTGCGTAGGTCGCCCTACAAGAGATTAAAAAGCTAAAGCTGACTTCAACCAGGTGACGGCGACCCTTCACAAGATGTCGCCCATGCTTCGGTGATCTTTCTGGTCGATGCTAAGCTTGTGCTGTTGCAATCGTCTACGAATGGTGACCAAGGCTTGAAATATGACATGCGGGTCATTGCTAACAATGTCGAGTACTTCGATCTCATGCGAGATCAATCTTCACTATCAGGCACACCAGATAGATCTCTTCCTTCATCACCATCCGCAGAGGAGGCGCTCAGCGCTCATCCTTTCGATCGCGGGCTCAAAGATTCTCTCTGGTATTTTGACGGCAGCGAAGTGCAATGTTGGATGGATGTTGAGGATCTTATTGAGTCAGCTTCGACCTCCAATGACAGGGAGCTACCACCTCCCGTAACGATATCCGCAGATTTTTACCCTACATCTGTTGCACTGAACAAGGGGATCCTCCTCGGTATCGATGCTGATCTCGTCCAACGCCGCGACGTACAATTCGCCTTCTTCCGCGTCTCAATCCGGACACAACTGTTTCTTCCTCCGATGTTCCAGCGCCGGCTCGCCCACTATGACGATTCGGCTGCGTCATCTCTCGCCCACCGTTATAGTTCTCTCCCATACTTCTCACACGCGCTAGAAATCCTTCTCCATACAGTCCTCGATAATGAAGTAGATAAGCCACCAGATCCAGATGAGGCTCTGCTTCCACGTGTTCTGTCATTCCTCTCTTCATTCCCCGAGTATCTCGACATCCTGGTTCAATGTACACGAAAGACCGAAGTCCGCTCGTGGCGGACACTGTTCTCACATCTTCCGCCGCCACAGGAGCTTTTCGAGCAGTCGCTGGAAAAGGGAAGGCTCAAGACTGCAGGAGGGTACCTGCTCGTGCTGCACACTTTCGAGGAGATGGAAAGCAGCTCCGAGCAGTGCGTCCGACTCCTACAGAGAGCAAAGGAAGTAGGCGATTGGGATCTGTGTAAGGAGCTCGCAAGGTTTCTGATGGCGTTGGATGAGAGTGGAGACACTCTCAGGGAAGCACTCGAGAGAATGGATCTTGGCACTGCTACACCAGAGGACATACGGCTCAAGACGCCGCGCCCAAACGAAGGACTCGGAATATCTACAGGGCACGACGAGGCGAATGGTGGCATTAGTCCCGTGAACAGTGGGAGTGGGAGTGGGAGCTTCAGGAGTCCCCTGGTAGAGAAGAAGGAAAGCCAGGAAAACGGTGATCATTTTTCACAGCAGCGATGAGCATAGCATAGCGTGAAGGCTGCAACATTTTGGCATTTTCAAAGTACAATAAAGCCTAGTTCTTCCATTATTGTAATTCTTCCCGAAGCCGATGCTATAGCGCTTGTACATATACATATACGCTTCCCTTTCCCCTCATGAACTCATTAATCCTGCCAATCTACCGCTCCTTCCCTCCCTTCCAATCCCTCTCAAATCTCCCCAGCATGCCCATCCCACCCCTCCCTCCGGTTAATAACCACAACCTGCTCCCTCACCCTCCTCCCATACACCTCCTCATCCGCCTTATCCTCCCTCTCGTCCTCTATATCATCATCCACATCCTCCCTCCCAATGTCGTCCAAATGCACCCACAACCCATCCTCACCGGTCACGGTCCGCAAATCTCGCACTCTCAAACCCTTGTGATTTGCAGCTGGTGTCGCAGCAGCGCCGGCGAGGAGAGCAGTGGTGTGGAGGGGCCGTTGGGCGGCGAATGCTAGGGCTCGCTCTTCGCGGGATGTGAGTTTCTTTGGGGAGCTGGTGAGGGCGAGGGTGCTTGAGAATAGCAGGACGAGGGTTTGGGGAAGCATTGTATGTTGCTGTGGGTACTTTATGGTCGTGAGGGTTGTGGGAGTTGGGAGAAGGGTATTCTTGTTGTGTTTTGTAAGTACGAGGAGTTGGGGTCTTTGAGAATGAAACCAACGTCGTGGCTGTGGATATTCTGCTGCTGGACGCCGCAATCTTATATCTTTCGTCCTTGCATAATCGATGCTCTCAAACGATAGCTTTATGGAGGCTTCAAGCTGTTCTTAAGCCGTAGAGGATCCTTGGCCTGCCTTCCTGTTATGGCAGCGAAGGCGTTGACCCCGCCGAGAGGAAAGGAGGGTGTGAGCGGTGTCATGTTGTGGTGTCGTAGTCCGGCGTCTGAAGCAAGGGCAGTGCACAGCCAATGGAAGGGACCATGTGGAGGGGTGAGGATAGTGAAAGCCGAGGCTTCGGCCGACGGGATTTGGTAGGGAGACAGTACTGTGGCTTTAGGGATCAGCCTTATTAGACACCAGCCACATATCGGTTCAATAAGTACCTGCAAATAATTCATTAAATAGCAAACCCTACATTTACTTGAAACCTTACCGTTTGGACTAGAGCTCCGTAGAAGAAGGACTGAGTACATTGATCGGCTGGAAGGACAAGCCGAAAGGTGATCGGATATGGAGGATTTCAACAGCGAGACGGACAGTGATTATACGAGTTATTGGAGAGATTGGGTACGACTACAATTTTCGCTCTTTTTCATATTGTAGAAGAAGCCTTTTTTTAGGGATTACTGCTGTGCTTTCATTCGTCTCTCTCATTTGCGAGCAAGAGATCCCAGGCAGCGCTGTGCATGCCATTCTGAGGGAGCCTGGCCGAATAAGTCGCAAGGACTGTAAGGCTATTTGCCTTTGAGAGCTTTGTGTAAAGCGAAAAACGTACACAAAACCCTGTTGGACAGGTTAAGATGGCATGGAAAATTCATGCCTTGACGGTGTTCCTTCCTTAGGAGGCGAGAAAGAATGATGCTTCCAAGACAACCCATGTTTTGCCAACCTTTTCCTTCTCGCAGCGCCTACTGAGTAACAATATGCTCCGTTGAATGCGTTCATCTATCGACGAGTATGACACTACATTCGCCAGTCCAGCACGTATCAGACCTTGTCCGGCTCCGTCACGGACTTCGTCACAGACATCAGACATCTAAAGTGAATCTTAGTCTCGGCTCCACGCGGGTGGCTTGGAAGTTCTCTAGTATTTTCAGGCTCCTTTCTGAGGTTCAAGAAGACGTGCATAGTCCATTCGTACGAGGGACCTTTCAAGGACAAGCTGACCTGGTCCGAAGCCACTGGAAGTTGTAGATGCATTTTCCGTATTCAAGGCTATAGTCGGCGTTATCGCGTCGACGGGTTGCATGTACTTTTGCTTCGCTTGAAAAACGTATATGTGGAGCCACATGGGCTAACACCTGTTTCTTTAGTTTATATCGTCTCGAGGCAATGAATACTTTTGCGAAATCGACGAAGACTATCTCACTGACCGCTTCAACCTGACCGGGCTCAACACCGATGTCCAATACTATCAATACGCCCTCGACCTTGTGACTGACGTCTTTGACCTCGACTGCGATGATGACATGCGAGAGCAGATCGAGAAGTCTGCGAGGCATCTCTACGGCTTAGTACATGCTCGATACATTACCACTACGAGAGGCTTGGCGAAGATGGTGAGTTATATTATCCAAATGATATCTATGTCCGTAGCTCACGTCTGCAGCTGGAGAAATACAAGAAAGGCGACTTCGGAAAATGCCCACGGGTAATGTGTCAATCGCATCCTCTACTACCCACCGGCATGGCCGATCTTCCCCACGTCCAATCAGTCAAGCTCTACTGCGGCAAATGTGAAGACCTTTACAATCCCAAATCATCCCGTCACGCGAACATCGACGGTGCTTACTTCGGCACATCATTCGTAAACATTCTCTTTCAGGTCTACCCGGCTCTGATCCCAGAGAAGACTATCGAGAGATATCAGCCAAGGATATTCGGGTTCAAAGTACACGCAGCGGCGGCTTTGGAGCGATGGCAATCAGGGAAGAGGGAGCAGATGCAGGAGAGATTGAAGGAAGTACGACTGGATAAGTGTTTTAAGGAGGATGTGGAGCTGGAAGATGACGATATGGAAGAGGATGATGAGACTGTGGGGGTAGACGGGGCGGATGAAGTGCTTGCTGAGTAGGAAGATGTTCACGGTACGAAAGGTAGATCATGGCTCATGAGTTTGTGCACACGGTATGGCGTTAGGGCTTGTAGATACCAGGCGTACGTTTTCTAGAGTCACTGCCATACTGCAAATTAAATGGGAAGGAACTATTGTCACTGCACTTTCGAGCGTGCCGAGCAAAAAGCCTTGGCAGCAGCACGAGAGCGCCAAGCATTTAGTAGCCCTACCGGAAATCTACTTTAGCTTCCTTCTGAAAATCACCGCACTCTTTTATCTGTTCTTGGCAGCATCACAACACTAATCTGGCCTCAAGCTCAAGCTCAAGCTCTGGAGCTGGGCTTGAGCAAGTCATTAGCTAATCATGACAGGTAAGCATGTCACCTCTAAGCACCGGCCTCTTCTCAACATGATGAGAACTTCCACAATGAACAATCCAACTCCTATATCACCATGCAGGAACACCATATACTCTAAAATTACTCTGATTCTGTCGCATGTTCTCTACTGCTTCACGCGAACGACTCACAGACAATATGCTAAGTCGCTACAGGCTGGTGACGGTCCGCAATCGCTCTACTACCAGATTTTGTAAAAGGTACGGGACCTCCCCTTCGTTCTTGCAGCTCCCAATCCCTCTACGTGATGACCACATGACACGGAAAGGCATTCCTCAATCCGAATAATCAATGTCGATTCTGTCTCTACAAAGTTTCAGCCTTGTCTGACCCAAAACTAAGCATGGTTTCTGCACTCATGAATAGCTTGAAGAATCTGAGCTAACATGCTTTTGATGCTTATAGGTATATCCCTTCTCAAGCATCCTACTCTAGGCTCCTCGTCTACAACCCACACATGAAGAATTTTGAACGAACGGGCGGACAGACTGCGTACTCGTTCCCTGCCACCAACCAGCGCTGGAGCGTACAAACTTCAGCCGGTATCAGTGGGGCGATGTACTTGTTGAGAATTCGTCAGCTGATCCACTACACATTATACTGCCTCTATACGGTACTAGCTGACGCCACAACAATGCTGACTTCAGTGCCAGTAGGCACAACTATCCCATCTAGTCTCGAGTCGTGCAATCCATCTCCTGAGATGATGAACACTATTCACACTGTTTGAACCGATTTCGCCCTGTAACGAGGGCACCTCCGGTGATGAACGTACAAACACTGAAAATTCTGATTTAATGAGGTACGTCTCGATGATCTGTTCTTTGAGCTGTGGCCTGGCTGACAAGGTGCCAAGCCTGATTCGTAGATGAGATCGTATTTGTTGCTACATCTGATTATCCAGAATCTGGTGGATCACTGGCTAACATCTGGTTGGCTACGAAGTGTAGGTTCGGGCGTAGCGATTATGCCCGGTGCATTCATTCCAGGTCAGTGGCGCGTCTTCCACCCTTTACTATCTGATGAATCAAAATATTCGCTGTGTTCTTTCCGAGACACGTCACTGAAGAAACCCATATATTCACCTTGGAGATCTGATACCCCTCCTCCACACATCTCCAATCCATGATCTATCCATGTCCGGCAAAAGCTAACAATGAAGTAGGGATCCGTAGTAAGAATGAAGCATGGAGTAATTTTCACGAAACGGAAGCAACCTGAATTGGGTATATAGCTAGCAAATGCAATCAATCCTACACAAAACAAACCACAACCTTGCCTAAACCCACATGCCTCTCTACTTTCCTAGCCACCCTGCACCATCCCATCCTCCACCCCTCACCTCCAGCCCCCAACCCTCCCCTCATCCCACCTCTCCCTCGCCTCCCGTCTCCTCCAAACCCTAACCCTCCCCTCCCTATACCCCCTCAAAAACTCCCC